>VFQS010000043.1_pt1 | contig 190832 bp, 178 predicted proteins | sample 3512361 | NCBI WGS metagenome assembly VFQS01 (sample SAMN10412375, study PRJNA504923) | tailings metagenome | isolation source: Relicate 1 Philex TSF3 active mining | place: Philippines | reverse complement strand
AGCCCGATTGCGCAGATGGTACTGCAGTTATGTGGGAGAGTATGTCGCCGCCTTTTTTTTGAAAAGCCTGTCTAGTTATCTAGACAGGCTTTTTTGTTTTTATACACTTTGTGGGCACGGAATGCAATTCCGCGCTATCGGGGTTTTAAATATTATTTGTCTTCTTTTAAAATTTTATTACCATAAAACAACACGCCAATAGCAATAAATAAACAAATAAATAAACCAGTTTTCCATCCGATTTTAATTCCTTCTGAAAAACCTTTAATTGAAATAGTTAAAATAATATAAAAAATGTAACCAGAGCCGAATTTTATTATTCTTTCAGTGGGATTCATTTTTTTAGTCATAAATACTATAAAAATAGGAATAAAAAAACTTAAAAGAAATCCACCAATTCGACTATTAAAATTGGCCTCGGAGTCTAAAGTCAAATAGCCCATAGTGAACATTAATAGTAAATTTAGTAAACCATAATAAATTAAATTAATTACAAGAGTAATAATGTTAATTTTTTGCATTATTGGCCTTTTGAAAGTTTGAAATTCATTAGAATTAATTTCTAAGGCATGACAAATTAAATTTAAAGTTGTTCCACGAGGTATACTATTATTATTTTCAATTCTTTGAATAGTTCTTAGATTTACTTTTGATAACTCAGCTAATTCTTCCTGCGTTAGTCCTTTTTCTTTTCTAAAATTTTGAATTTTTTTACCGATCGAATTCATATTTATAGTTTTATTTATTTATCGTCAAAAATAAATATTTGAACTTACAATTTTATCGGTTTATTTATGACTTTTAAACGACAATTGTTATTGTCGTTTTTTTTGCACAAATTTATTTGAGTTATTTTATGTAATAATTACTCAAAAATATGAAAACTAATCATTAATCCATTTTCCTTTGCTAGTGCGTGCATTTTGATCGTGCCATATAATTAATTCAAATCAATCTCTAAAATTGTTTTATCATCGTTTATATAATTTCTAGCGCTAATGTATTTCAAATTTATTAAGACACGAGCGAGATGCTCGCGCTAGCGGGCGAAAGGTTTGTTTCGCTTTTTAATTTAATCAAAAATAAAAATATTTTATTTATTGATGACTTTTTTAAATTAATATAATATGTAGACAAAAAAATCCTCAACTACATGAGGATTTAAATTATTTTTTTTGCTTGCCTGAGTTGAAGGTAAAGCGTTCAACAGGACTTTCTGGTTTTTGTTTTTTGGTAGCTTGTTTATCAGGTCCAAATGATTTTTTAGGGGCAACTTTTTTAGGTGTAAAAGCCTTTTTAGGACCCTCTTTTTTACTCTTGGTTGTGCCGCCTTCTTTTTGGTACACTTCTTTTAATGGAATTTTTGAAGTTTTAATTTGGTTCAGTACTTCCATAGGTTGTTTTGGGTCTTCTTTAGTGCCGCGTAAATAAATAACTAATCCGTTTAAGAAATTACGTAATAATTGGTCGCCACATTCCATAAAATTAGGATGTTCTTCATTGCGAAACACATTACCTAATTCGCCTTTTGAAACTCTGAAATTTACTAAATTTAAAATTTCTATAATTTGGTCGTCTCGCAATTGTAGCGCCACGCGTAACTTTTTAAAAACGTCGTTATTGTTCATTTATATCGTATTTATTAGATCATATATGATCTGTTATGTGGTCTTTAATCTGTAAAACATAAAAACTAGGTCAAAGATATCCAATTAAAATAAGAATTCTTATTTTTACCAAAAAGAAATACCCTATGGATACTTACGAAGAAAAAATCAGTTTGTTACAAGAAATGATCGCTTTTGCACTTGTTGATGGTGAATTGCATGATCGAGAATATGATTTTTTAGAGCTAGTTTCTCAAGAACTAAATATTAATAAAGCTACTTTTTTGAAATTATTTTCAGAGCGTGGTCAAACCAAAGTCATAAAAGATGAATTCAATAGAATTTGTCAATTTTATCGTTTAGCCGTGTTAATGCATAGCGATGGTGTGCTACATGAGCGAGAACAAATAAAGATAAACGAATTAGGTATCAATATGGGTTTGAATCCCTATGCTACAAAACGAGTCTTACAGTTAATGAAATCTTCGCCAAATCAAATGGTTTCGCCCGAAGTATTGTTAGCCTTGTTTATTGAACAACACAATTAGTGACCAAACTGCGTTTCGTTATTTTTAATGTAAGCTACAATTAAACTCACGACATCTTCTTCGCTCTCATTGGTGAAAAATAGTTCGTCTAAATCTTCCCAACCCGAAAGTATTTCTTCATCTGCTTTTTCAATCAAAGCAACTCGTTCGTCTAGATTAGTGGTGTATTTTTTTGGAAATATTTTAACCGCATTGGCAATTAATTCAGCTGTTTTAGGGGCATTAATTTCTTGATACGATGTAATGATTTCTTCTACAAAATTACCAGCTTCCGAAGTGAAGAATAAATGAAAACCGCCTTCACCCATGGCTCCTTCAAAAATATCAATGAAAACAAATACTTGTTCTTCATCTGTTAATTCTGAAAAATCATCGGTAGCTTCTTTCTTTTCCCAAATTAACGTTCCGATCGCTTCAATGATGGCTACTTCGTCTTCTAATTGTAATATGTTGTTAATTTTATTCATTCGGTTTCTTATTATTTTCTATATGTTTTATTTTCAAAATTACTATGCCAAGAGACGCTTGACAGCGTGACAAACTGATCAAGTCAAAACGCCCAACTTACAACTTATCTTGCAATGCTTTTATTTCGTCTCGTAATTTTGCGGCTTGCATGAAGTCTAGTTCTTTAGCCGCTTTTTCCATTTGTTTTCTAAATTCTCGAATTTTCTTTTCAATTTCGGGTTTGGATAAATATAGACTTTCAGGTTCAGCGGCTTTTAAGGCTTCTCTTTCAAAAAATCCAGTAGATACTGAATTACCGCTTAAAGCACTGCCTAAACTTTTATTTAATGCTTTTGGTTCTAAATTGTTTTCGGTATTGTAACGGGTTTGTTTTTCGCGTCTATAAGAAGTTTCATCAATAGTTTTTTGCATGGAAGCCGTAATTTTATCGGCATACATTATGGCTTTTCCATTGACATTTCGGGCTGCTCTACCAACCGTTTGGGTAAGCGAACGATGACTTCTTAAAAAACCTTCTTTATCAGCATCTAAAATGGCCACCAACGAAACTTCGGGTAAATCCAATCCTTCACGTAATAAGTTGACTCCAATAAGTACGTCAAAAATACCTTTACGCAAATCCTGCATGATTTCAACTCGTTCCAATGTATCTACATCCGAATGAATATAGCGACAACGAATCGAAACTTTGGTTAAATATTTTGCCAATTCTTCCGCCATTCGTTTGGTTAAAGTCGTAACCAAAACACGTTCGTCTGCTTCACATCGCAACTGAATTTCTTCGATTAAATCGTCAATTTGATTGGCGCTTGGTCTAACTTCAATGATTGGATCAAGTAAACCTGTAGGTCGAATGACTTGCTCAACATAAATTCCTTCCGACTTTTGTAATTCATAATCGGCTGGTGTTGCAGAAACATATACGACTTGGTTTTGAAGCGCTTCAAATTCTTCAAACTTCAACGGGCGATTGTCCATAGCTGCCGGTAATCTAAAACCATATTCCACTAGATTTTCTTTCCGACTTCTATCGCCTCCATACATCGCATGAACTTGCGAAATGGTAACGTGACTTTCGTCAACGACCATCAAATAATCATCAGGAAAATAATCAAGTAAACAGAAAGGTCGAGTTCCGGGTTCTCTTCCGTCTAAATATCTTGAATAATTTTCAATTCCCGAACAGTAACCTAATTCTCGAATCATTTCCAAATCAAAATTAGTGCGTTCTTCTAATCGTTTGGCTTCTAAATGTTTGCCAATTTCTTTGAAATAATCCACTTGTTTTACTAAATCTTGCTGGATTTCCCAAATGGCATTTTGCAACACATCTGGAGAAGTTACAAACATATTGGCTGGATAAATTGTTAGTTTTTCATATCGCTCAAGTACTTGTGAAGTGCGGGCATCAAAGGCTTCAATTTCTTCAATTTCATCGCCAAAAAAGTGAATGCGAAACGGTTCGTCGCCATAACTTGGGAAGATTTCTACAATATCACCTTTGATTCTGAAATTTCCTGGATTAAAATCGGCTTCGGTTCTCGAATATAAACTTTGAACGAGATGATGTAATAATTTGGTACGTGAAATTTGTTGGTTTACTTCCAAATTAATAACGTTTTTCTGAAATTCTACGGGATTTCCAATTCCGTACAAACATGAAACGGATGAAATCACAATAATATCTCTTCGACCCGAAAGCAGGGCAGAAGTAGTGCTTAATCGCAATTTTTCTAATTCTTCATTGATCGATAAATCTTTTTCAATATAGGTTCCGGTAACAGGAATAAAGGCTTCTGGCTGATAATAATCATAGTAAGAAACAAAATATTGTACCGAATTATTTGGAAAAAACTGCTTGAATTCAGAATATAATTGAGCGGCAAGTGTTTTGTTGTGTGCTAAAACTAGTGTAGGTTTTTGTACTTCTTGTACTACATTGGCAACAGTAAATGTTTTTCCAGAACCAGTAACTCCTAATAAAGTTTGGTATTTTTCTCCATTTATAATGCCTTTTGAAAGTTTTTCAATGGCTTGAGGTTGGTCACCCGTTGGTTTATATTCAGAGACGACTTGGAATTTCATTTAAAAAAGTATACTTGTATGGAATTAGGTACAAAGTTACAAAGTTAATCCCAACATTCCATTAATAATAAATCGCCAGATTGGTGTTCAATGGTTACAATTCCATCATTGATCACATGATTGCTGCTTCCGGTGCGATATCCTATTTGTAATTCTTCATTAAGTAAAGGATAAAACAAATTTGTAGTTGTTATTCCGCATACTCTTCCTATTGGAATTAACGATAAAATAGTATTTGCTGTATACCATTTATCAAATTTTTTTGGCAATAAAAAAACTTTTGAATGATCATCAATAACTACAATTTTGAGTTGGTTGCGGTATTGAACAATTGTGGTAATATTAGTTAATGTATGATCGGCTCTTTTACCGGTGGCCCAAATGACATTTACAGCTTTATGTCCTTTTTCAATTAGGTAGTCAAACGCTTTTTCTAAATCGGTTTTATTTTGATTCGGTGTGTGAACGATTTCTAATGGATATTGCTTTTCTAAATAGGCTTCAGGATTAAAATCACGATCAAAATCACCCAACACAACATCTACTTTAATTCCTAATTCAACAACCCGATGAATAGCTGAATCGAGAGCAATAACGAGTGGCGACCATTCTAAAAGTTGCCCCATTAATTCTTCAGAACAAGAAGCACCATTTGCAATAATTAATGCAGGTTCTTGATCGTCTCGAACAATATGGTGTGATGACATGCTGCTGATTTATAATTTATTGTACGATATACGTTTGCTGGTCTGTTTCAGAAACACTAAAATAGCCCAATGCAAAGTTATCAAAATTTGTTTGATTGATTATATTTCCTCTCACGGTTGCGGGCGGTGTTTGAAACGGACTTCCGCCATTTGATCCAGCAATGCTTAATAAAATATTCATATAATTATAATAGCGTTGCGAAATTCCGTTCAATTGAAGTCGAATAGAATCGCCTGTTTTAAGGTCATTTGCTAAATAGGCAAACATTTGATTTCCTTGAAAAAACTCATCATTTATAACATCAATAATGGGTAATAGAGCATTTGACGCGTTGAAATTAATTAGATAAAAATTTGCCTCATTAGGAAAATCTTGAAAATAAAATTTGACTTCAACTTCATCACCTGTAAAACCGCCATTTTCGGTTTGCTCTATTGAATCAATAGTTGGTGCGGCAATCATATTTTCAGTGGCAATAAAAGTTTCGCCTTGATAAATTACAGTTAGCGTATACGTTTGCCCAATTTCTGGAATAAAATTAGTACAAACATAATTTCCTGTACCTGGAGTTTCTGTAAAATTAAATTGAACCGCATTACCATTGGTAACAAAAACGGTAGCACCAGAAACTACAGGAATTTCAGAAGAATAAAAATCGGTAGTAGTGGTTAATTTTATTATTTGTTCATTTCCGGTAGTGCCTTTTTCCCATTTTAATGCAGCATCAATAACTAATTTTGCAGGAGCGGTGTCTAGTTCAATATCAACAACGTCTTCACAAGCAATAAAGAAAAGAGGACATAAAACAAATATAATTTTATAAGTGATTTTCATAAGTTTAAAATTTAAAGTTATAAGTAACACTAGGAACAATTCCAAATATTGACAATCGAACGGCTTCATTATTTCCTGAATCTTGATTTTGTCTAAAGCTAATGGAAGCGGCATTTTTTCGGCTGTATAGATTATAAATTCCGAACACCCATTCACCTTGCCAATCACGATTTTTGTTTTTTGAAGGAATAAGCGTGGCAGAAATATCTAATCGATGGTAGGTGGGAAGCCTGTTTTCGTTTCGTAATCCATATGTAGGAATTGAAATGCCTTGAAATTGATACTGACCATTTGGATAGGTTACCGGTTGCCCTGATTGTAGCGTAAAAATACTGCTAAAACTCCATTTTTCATTTAATTTATACATGCCAGTAATAGATAAATTGTGAAGTTTGTCCCAACCTGTTTTATACCAAGCGCCATTGTTAATTCCAGTTTCATTGCTATTTCTTCCTGGAGTTTGTTGCTCAGCGCGTGATAAAGTATAGGAAGCCCATCCGTTTAATCGCCCTTCGTTTTTACGAAATAAAACTTCAAGTCCATAAGCTCTAGCATTTCCGTTTAAAACCACTTGTTCTATGGCGTTATTCGCAATCAAATCGGCACCATCAATATAATCTAATCTATTTTTTATTTTTTTATAAAAAGATTCGATCTCCAAAGTATATTTTCCGTCGTTCAATTCAGAAAAATATCCAATAGCAATTTGATCTAATATTTGAGGCTTTAAAAATTGGTCACTTGGTGCCCAAACATCAAGTGGAGTAGGAGATTGCGTATTTGAAATGAGATGTAAGTATTGCGTCATTCGGTTATAACTTAATTTTACCGATTGTTGATTATTAATAAGATAAGCTACTGCTAATCGAGGTTCTAAATTATTGAATTTTGCAATTGTTTCATTTTTTCCAAAGGCAACGGTTCCTATAGGTGTTGCTTTTTCATAAATTTGTTGTTCAGCATTAAATACAACAGCTTGGTTATTTGCATAGGTATTAATTTCTTGATTCCCTAAACGATAAAATAAACTGTAACGCAATCCATAATTAATTGAAAATTTATCTGAGAGTTGTTGTTCAACATCTAAATATAACGCCGGTTCAAAAGCATATTTTTTGTCTAATTGATCTGGATTTATGCCCGAAGTACTATTTGTAGGTTCAATTTTTCCAGGATTAAAATCATAATAAATGGCATTTGCACCATAGAATAATTTGGTTTTATCGTTAAGATAATGTTTGAAATCATATTTTAAATTGTAGTTTTTTATGCCACTATCCCAATTAAATCCAACGAAATCTAATGTTAATCCGTAATAATAATCACTGTAAATTATTGAAAAATTTGAGAATAATTTATCATTAAATAAATGATTCCAACGCAAATTAAATACCGTATTTCCATAAGTATTAACAAAGCTATTGTTGAGACTGAAAACATCGCGACCAAAATAACCTGATAAATATAGATTGTTATTCTCGTTGAGTTTGTAACTTAATTTAGTGTTTAAATCATAAAAATAAGCCGAATTATTATTGTCGGTTAATTTCAAGAATAAATGCGCATAGGAACTTCTCCCTGCAACTAAAAAAGAGCCTTTTTCTTTTACTAAAGGACCTTCAGCCATAATTCTACTCGAAATAAGACCGATTCCTCCTGATAAATTAAATGCTTTACTATTTCCTTCTTTTTGATAAATATCAAGAACTGAGGCAACTCTTCCGCCAAATCTTGATGGAATTCCACCTTTGTACAATTTAAGATCTTTGATGGCATCAGCATTAAAAACAGAGAAAAAACCGAATAAATGAGAAGAATTATAAACGGTGGCTTCGTCTAAAAGGATCAAATTTTGATCGGCAGCACCACCACGCACATTAAATCCCGACTGACCTTCGCCAGCATTTGTAACTCCGGGCAAGGTTGTAATTGATCTTAAAATATCGATTTCTCCTAAAATTGCGGGCATTTTTTTTATGGTACTGATGGCTATTTTATTAACGCTCATTTCGGGCTTGCTAATACTTGTTCGATACGGATTTTTATTTATAATTACAGCATCGAGTTCTTTTGCGTTTGCTTTAATTTCAATTGCTAATTTGCTATTTTCTTGTAATGAAATTTCAATTATTTTTGTTTCATAACCAATTGTACTTACTTGTAAATTGTAGGAGCCTTTAGGAACTGTTAACGAAAAAAAGCCATATTCGTTAGTGAATGTGCTTATTTTAAGTTCGGAAATTTCTACTAATACACCAATCACAGTTTCATTGTTGTTGCTATCAACTACTGAACCACTTAGGGTTATTCGATCCTGAGCAATACTAAAAATTGAATGTAATACCAGAAATACTATAAGAAGCTGTTTTTTCATAATTTAGGCATGAAGTTTGAATTACAAATTTGAGAATTATAGTTGGCAATTGATTTAAAACTTATGTTAATTTATGACTAAAAATCAATTTATAGTTTAATTTTACATTTTAAAGCACTACAGGTTTATGAATTTTAAGTTTTTTACCCTAATCATATTCTTTTTTTCTATGTTCAGTTGGGCACAGAAAGATACACCATTTAAGTCGCCAAAGATTAAATTAAATTGGGATGTTCCAGTTAAAACGGAAACCAAATCAAAAGCTATTACATTGCCTTTTAAAAGTGTGTTAGATAAAGATGATTCGTATTTAAAGCGGTATTCCATTTTAAAAAAGGATAATGGACAAGAAAGTGTTTTGATTGAAAAAACAAAATTTAAAAATCCCGGTGAAGATTTAAAAAATAAATTAAATAATAGAGATAAAGCCATTCAACCCGAATATAGAAGTAATCAATTTTTAGGAGAGTTTAAAACTAAGGCAAAATATGTAAAAATAGTGTGTAGAGATCACGAATATCCTGATGGTGACCGAGTGAAATTACTATTAAATGATCGCACTATTATTAATGAAATTTTATTAGAAGCCAATGTTAAAGAATATTATGTAGACATTACAAACGGATTTAATAAATTAGATTTTGAAGCGTTAAACCAAGGTACTTCTGGACCAAATACTGCTGCTTTTGCAGTTTATGATGATTCGGGAAATTTAATAACTTCAAATGAATGGAATTTAACAACCGGAATTAAAGCTACTATTGTTGTGGTTAGGGAAGAAGATAAAAAATAAGTATAAAAAAAGCGTTTCAATTGAAACGCTTTTTTTATTTGAAAATTAAGATTTTAACCTAATTTCTGATCTAAATTTACTTTTAACGTTTGAAGGAAATCTTCAGTTGTTAAATAATCAGCATCGGTTAAACCATCTGGTTTTACTAACATTGCTAAATCTTTAGTCATTTTTCCACTTTCAACCGTTTCAATACACACTTGTTCTAATGTATGACAGAAGTTTATTAACTCTTGATTTCCGTCTAATTTTCCTCGGTGTTCTAATCCTCTAGTCCATGCAAAAATGGAAGCAATTGGATTGGTTGATGTTTTTCTACCTTGTTGGTGTTGACGGTAATGGCGAGTTACAGTTCCGTGAGCCGCTTCAGCTTCAACTGTTTTTCCATCAGGAGTTACTAAAACAGAAGTCATTAAACCTAATGAACCAAATCCTTGCGCTACGGTATCCGATTGAACGTCTCCGTCATAATTTTTACAAGCCCAAACGAATCCGCCATTCCATTTCATTGCAGAAGCTACCATGTCGTCAATTAAACGGTGTTCATAAACGATTCCATTTGCCTCAAAATCAGCTTTATAGTGTTTTTGGTAAACTTCTTCAAAAATATCTTTGAATCTTCCGTCATACGCTTTTAATATTGTATTCTTTGTAGAAAGATATAAAGGCCATTTTTTAGCTAATGCCATTTGGAAAGAAGAATGTGCAAATCCATAAATACTTTCGTCTGTATTATACATAGACATTGCTACACCATCCCCTTTAAAGTCATATACATTCCAAGTTGTAGTTTCGCCTGCTTCGTTAGTAAAAGACATGGTTAAAGTTCCTTTTCCTTTGATTACTTTATCAGTAGCTTTGTATTGATCTCCAAAAGCATGACGTCCAATAACGATTGGTTTTGTCCAGCCTTGTACATAACGTGGAACATTACTCATAATGATTGGTTCGCGGAAAACAGTTCCACCAACGATATTTCGAATCGTTCCATTAGGTGATTTCCACATTTCAGAAAGATTGAATTCTTTTACACGTTCTTCGTCAGGAGTAATCGTGGCACATTTGATCCCAACATTATATTTTTTAATAGCTTCCGCAGAATCTATCGTAATTTGGTCTTTAGTAGCTTCTCTGCTTTCGATTCCTAAATCATAGTATTTAATATCTAAATCTAAATAAGGAAGAATTAATTGCTCCTTAATAAAACTCCAAATGATTCGAGTCATTTCATCGCCATCCAATTCTACTACTGGATTAGCTACTTTAATCTTTGCCATATTGTTAGGTTTAATTTCGATGCGCATTTTTTAATTTCAATGCGCATTAAGTATTTTTTTGTTTGTTAAAATGCGGTCACAAATATAATAAATTCACTTCAATTTCGGGTAAAACCCAAGCGAAATCGTTTGAATTATTATTTTGATATTTTTAATTCAATAAATTATTAATTTAATATTATTTGATAGGCATTTTTATTATAACTTTAAATTTACAGCTGGTAACAACTTACTGCTTACTTCTCCAAATCCAATTCTAACTTGCTCATTTTGACAAAATCCACGAATAATCACAGTATCATTGTCATTAATGAATTTACGTTCGCTGCCATCATTCATTTGAATAGGTTTTTGGCCGCCCCAAGTCAATTCAAGCATCGATCCAAAAGAATCTTCAGTAGGTCCAGAAATCGTTCCGCTTCCCATCATGTCGCCCGAATTTACTCTACAACCATTAATAGTATGATGTGCTAATTGCTGTGCCATTGACCAATACATATATTTAAAGTTAGAACGAGACACAATAGTTTCTTCTGTGTTTTCTGGTTTTATGGCTACTTCCAATTGAATATCAAATGCTTTGTTACCACTTTGTTGTAAATATGGAAGGGGAGTTGGAGATTGCTCAGGACCTTTAACTCTAAAAGGTTCTATAGCATCCATAGTAACTATCCAAGGTGAAATTGAAGAAGCAAAGTTTTTAGCTAAAAATGGTCCAAGTGGTACATATTCCCATTTTTGAATATCACGCGCACTCCAATCATTAAATAAAACCATGCCAAAAATATGTTCTTCTGCTTCTTCAACTGGAATGGGTTCGCCCATTAAATTAGCATCTGTAGTAATAAATGCGGTTTCTAATTCAAAATCTACTAATTTGGATGGTCCAAAAACAGGAGTTGTTTCACCATTAGGTAATGTTTGCCCATAAGGTCTATGAACTGGTATACCTGAAGGAACGATGGTTGAACTTCTACCGTGATATCCTACCGGAATGTGAAGCCAGTTAGGTAATAAAGCGTTCTCTGGATCACGGAACATTTTTCCTACATTAGTTGCATGTTCTTTAGAACTATAAAAATCGGTATAATCGCCAATTTGAACAGGAAGCAACATTTCAATTTCTTCGACTTTGAAAATGATAATTTCTCTGTGTGCATGGTTATCTCTAAGTTTAGGATTGTTCTCGTCGAAAAGTTCGGCTAAACGATTACGCACCAAACGCCATGTTTTTTTACCGTCTGAAATAAAGTCATTTAAGGTGTCTTGCATGAACATATCGTCTGTTAATTCAATACCTTCAAAATAACCGAGTTGTTGTAAAGCACCCATGTCAATCGCGCAGTTACCAATTCGAGTACCAATTGTGATTACATCTTCTTTGGTAATAAAAACTCCAAACGGAATGTTTTGAATAGGGAAATCGCTGTTTTCAGGGACATTGATCCATGATTTTCTGTTCGGATCATTAGCAATATTTGGCATATTTTTATTGTTAGTTTGTTGTTGAAAAATTATGAATCAAATATAAAATTATCTGACAATGTAACAAACCTTTTTCGTAATTTTGACCTAATTTTAACGAAATATTTTTGCAATGCAACGCGACGAACAAATTTTTGACCTTATTCTTGACGAACAAGATAGACAAATTCACGGAATTGAATTAATTGCTTCAGAAAACTTTGTAAGTGACCAAGTAATGGAAGCTGCAGGTTCTTGTTTAACAAATAAATATGCAGAAGGCTATCCTGGTAAGCGTTACTATGGTGGTTGTGAGGTAGTTGATGTGGTTGAGCAAATAGCTATAGATAGAGCAAAAGCTTTATTTGGTGCTGAATATGTAAATGTACAGCCTCATTCGGGTTCTCAGGCTAATACGGCTGTTTTTGCAGCTTGTTTAAAACCAGGCGATACTATTTTAGGTTTTGATTTGTCGCATGGTGGTCACTTGACACATGGTTCTCCGGTAAATTTTTCAGGAAAATTATACAATCCAGTTTTTTATGGTGTAGAGGAAGAAACGGGGGTTTTGAATTATGATAAAATTCAAGAAATTGCTTCAGCCAATAAACCAAAAATGATTATTGCAGGGGCTTCTGCTTATTCTCGTGATATGGATTTTAAACGTTTCCGTGAAATTGCAGATAGCGTTGGAGCTTTATTGTTAGCAGATATTTCTCATCCTGCAGGTTTAATTGCCAAAGGATTATTAAACGATCCTATTCCTCATTGTCATATTGTAACCACTACAACTCATAAAACGTTAAGAGGACCAAGAGGTGGAATGATTATGATGGGGAAAGATTTTGAAAATCCATGGGGTTTAACCACACCAAAAGGTGAAATAAGAATGATGTCGCATATTTTAGATATGTCGGTATTTCCAGGTAATCAAGGCGGACCTTTAATGCATATTATCGCTGCTAAAGCAGTAGCGTTTGGTGAATGTTTAACAGATGAGTTTTTCCGTTATGCAATGCAGGTTAAAAGCAATGCACAAGCAATGGCTCAAGCGTTCAATAAAAGAGGTTATAAATTAATTTCTGGAGGAACAGATAATCACATGATGTTGATTGATTTGCGTAATAAAAATATTTCGGGTAAAGACGCTGAAAACGCATTGGTTAAAGCTGAAATTACCGTAAATAAAAACATGGTTCCATTTGATGATAAATCGCCATTTATTACTTCCGGAATTCGTGTAGGAACTCCTGCTATTACAACTCGTGGTTTAGTAGAAGAAGATATGGAAACGGTTGTTGCTTTAATTGATAAGGTTTTAATGAACTATACTGATGAAGCGGTTTTAGAGCAAGTGGCGGAAGAAGTAAATGAATTAATGAGCGAACGTGCAATGTTTGTGTTTTAATTTATAGTTCTATGATTTATAAAAGAGCAGTGTTTATTCACTGCTTTTTTTATGATATGATAAAAAAAATCCCGCAATTGCGGGATTTTTTATACTTGAGAAAGTGGATACTAGTTTTTGTATCTTCTTTCTTTGATTTTTGCTTTTTTACCAGTAAGTTCTCTAAAGTAGTAGATACGAGCTCTACGAACTTTACCTCTTTGGTTCACTTCAACTTTTTGTAATGCAGGTAAATTTACTGGAAAAATACGCTCCACTCCAATAGCTCCAGACATTTTACGAATAGTAAAAGTTTCAGTAGCTCCAGTTCCTCTTCTTTGGATTACAACTCCTTTGAAAAACTGAGTTCTAGTTTTTTCTCCCTCTTTAATTTCATAGTACACAGTGATTGTATCACCAGCACCAAATTCTGGAAAATCTTTTCTTGTAACAAATTCGTTATTAACGAAATCAACTAAATTTGACATAGTCTTTAAAATAATAAATTCGATTCAAAGCAACATTCACGTCTATCGCCAGAGGTTGATTCAAAGTGGGTGCAAAATTATTAAAAAAAAATCGAATAAACAAATTTCAAATTAGAAAATATTTGGAAATGGATTTTCGGACAATGGATTTTTAGATGATGGATTTTCGGATAATTAATTTTCGAACAATGGATTTTCAGAATATCGGAATATCTGAAAATCAGATCATCAATATAAATTAATCATTTTCCAATAAATCGGGTCTTCTCTTTTTTGTGTGTTCGTAAGCCATGTCTTCTCGCCATTTTTCAATTTTTGGAAAATTTCCACTTAATAATATTTCAGGAACTTTCCATCCATTATAATCGGCAGGACGAGTGTAAATTGGTGGCGATAGCAAATTATCTTGAAAGCTATCGGTCAAAGCCGAAGTTTCATCACTCAAAACACCAGGAATTAAGCGTATAATCGCATCACAAAAAACAATGGCACCAATTTCTCCGCCACTTAATACATAATCACCTATTGAAATTTCCCGGGTAATATGCATATCACGAACGCGCTGGTCTACGCCTTTATAATGACCACATAAAATCATGATATTTTCATACATTGAAACAGAGTTGGCCATTTTTTGATTTAATGTTTCACCATCTGGGGTCATATAAATGATTTCGTCGTACGTTCTTTCGGATTTAAGTTTCGAAATGCATGCATCAATAGGTTGAACCATCATTACCATTCCTGCACCACCACCAAATTGATAATCATCAACACTCTTTTGTTTGTTGGTAGTGTAGTCTCTTAAATTGTGAAAATGAACTTCTACCAATCCTTTTTCAATGGCTCGCTTCATGATTGAAGCTTCAAAAGGACTTCGCATTAATTCGGGTAAAACGGTAATAATGTCTAAGCGCATAATTAATTTATTATCTTTATTTCAGTTTTATTTATTTAACAAGGTTTTATTTTGTTTTGTGTCGATTCAATTTTTATGTTACAAAGTTAAACTACAAAACACTTATGGAAACAAAGAATTAAACACCAAATTGTTTCAAATGATGATCTAAATGCATAGTTTGTAATTTATCCCACTCTTCAGTTGACAAATTTCCAAAAATTGGATGTTTAGAATTTTTTATAGCAGCATGACCTAATGAAGCAAACATTGAAATTTTTTGAATTAAAGCCAGTTTATTTTGTTCAAAATCACATGATTCATTTCGTAAAAATTCAGTTACAGTAATGCTGTTTTTTTTAAATTTTTTTGCATTTAATATTTTAGATTTAAATAGTTTTCCTAAAATACGCATGATAAAATTGCTCTTTAATTTTAAATTACCTAAAGCAAGATCAATGGGAGCTTGGCAATGTGAGAACATTTGACTAACATTCATTTTACCCCATAAAGGTTTAGAGTCTTCATTTAATAAATTGATTCTTTTTATAAAAGCCTCATTAGTAGATTGGTCAAATATAGAATTCATTATTTATTTTTAGCTTTACTTAACAAAAATAAGCAATTATTCTAATATTGTATTAATTTTGCACTTTCAAATTAAAATTCAAAACAATGGAAAACGGAATATATGCTAAATTTAATACTTTAAAAGGTACTATTTTAGTAAAATTAACACACGATTTAACGCCAGGAACAGTAGGTAACTTCGTAGGGTTAGCAGAAGGTCAATTAGAAAATTCGGCTAGACCAATGGGTAAGCCGTATTATGACGGATTAAAATTTCACCGTGTAATTCCTGATTTTATGATACAAGGAGGTTGTCCTCAAGGGCAAGGAACGGGTGGTCCGGGTTATAATTTTGATGATGAGTTTCATCCCAATTTAAAACATGATAAACCAGGTGTGTTGTCTATGGCAAACGCAGGTCCTGGTACAAATGGTTCTCAGTTTTTTATTACTCATGTTCCAACCAATTGGTTAGATGGAAAACATACAGTTTTTGGTCACGTTGTTGAGGGTCAAGATGTAGTTGATGCTATTGCGCAAGGAGATTCAATTGATTCTTTAGAAATTGTAAGAGTAGGCGATGAAGCTCAAAAATGGAATGCCATTGAAGCATTTAGAACATTTGAAGGTTCAAGAGAGAAAAGAATTGCAGAACAAAAAAGATTAGCTGAAGAAGCTTTAGAAAAATTAGCTGCTGGTTTTCAAAAAACAGAAAGTGGTTTGCGTTATCAAATCATTCAAAAAGGAAACGGCAAACATGCTGAAAAAGGTAAAAAAGTATCTGTTCACTACCAAGGAGCTTTAGAAAACGGACAAGTATTTGATTCCTCTTATAAAAGAAAACAACCTATTGAATTTCAATTAGGCGTTGGTCAAGTAATTGAAGGATGGGATGAAGGTATTGCTTTATTACAAGTTGGAGACAAAGCTCGTTTTGTAATTCCTTCTTATTTAGGATATGGCTCTAGAGGTGCAGGAGGAGTTATTCCACCAGATGCAACATTAGTTTTTGATGTTGAATTGATGGATGTAAAATAAAATTGAAATAAATACAGAAACAATCCTGAGACATTGTCTTGGGATTTTTTTTATATTTACCTCAAATAAAATATTAAATTATGAAAATATCATTTTTAGTTGTATTCTCCTTCATATTTAGTTTACTTTCTTGTACTTCACAAAAACAGGTAACAACTCCAGTACAAACTGTAGAAGTTGTAAGTATGAATACGGAAGAATCTGGAGAGAAAATATTTCAAAAACGTTGTGCAGAGTGTCATGATTTATATGCGCCTAATGCCTATACTTCAAAACAATGGGAACCAATCGTATTTGAAATGCAAAAAAAAGGAGGAATTTCTAACGATGATACGTATTTGATTTTGGACTATTTGAAAAAAAATGCGAAACCATAAAAAATGAGAATAGTTCCTTTTTTCTTTCTGTTTTTTTCATTGAACTTACTTGGGCAAGTGCCGCATTGTGGGTTTGATTTTACCTCTTATTTAGTGGTAAAAGTCTATGAAGAAGGAAAATCAGATAATATTCCCGATTTGAAAATTTCCGTGGTCAACGAAAAAGGAGAAGAAATCATTAATGAAAACAATAAATACAGTTGGAAATACGGTAATCAAGCTTTGGTTTTTACTCGAAATCATTTAATAAGTAAACCAAACGAACCTGAGAAATGGTTTTTTCCGTATTCCGGAGAAACGTATTTGCTTTCCGTAACTAATACGTTTCCTGCGGAAGAATTTTACATTAAAATTCAGGATACAAAAGGGAAATACAAAGAGCAGTTAGTTCAACTACAATCTTTTAACATGTATATTTTATGTTCAAGTGAAAACGAACGCCAAGCCAGAAGTTTCGGGCCAAGAACTAATAATCCAATAGAAGTAGTCCTTTCACCTGTAAAAAATTGATGGTATTACTGTCTTAATAAACTTTTTTTTTGACTTGCATTTTCTTACTTTTGCAAGAGAACACAACCTATTATGTACAAATTAATCATTCGCCCATTATTATTCTGTTTCGATCCAGAAAAAGTGCATTATTTTACTTTTTCACTCATTCGTTTTTTTAATCAAATCCCTGGTTTTTCATATTTGTTTCAATCGCTATATGAAGTAAATGATGCTCGTTTAGAAAGAGAAGTTTTCGGAATTAAATTTAAAAATCCTGTTGGATTAGCAGCAGGATTTGATAAAGATGCGAAGCTGTATCAAGAGTTATCGAATTTCGGTTTCGGATTTATAGAAATTGGAACGTTAACGCCTGTTGGACAAGAAGGAAATCCTAAAAAACGTTTGTTTCGTTTAAAAGAAGACAACGCTATTATTAACAGAATGGGTTTCAATAACGGCGGCGTTAAAGAAGCGGTGGAGCGTTTGAAAAAAAATAAAAACGTTTTAATCGGTGGAAACATTGGAAAAAATAAAGTTACGCCAAATGAAGAAGCGGTTAATGATTACGAAATTTGTTTTGAAGCCTTATTTCCGTTTGTCGATTATTTTGTAGTGAATGTGAGTTCGCCAAATACACCCAATCTTCGCGAATTGCAAGATAAAAAACCTTTGACCGAGTTATTGCAAACGCTTCAAGATAAGAACAACTCAAAACCAAAACAAAAACCAATTTTACTAAAAATCGCTCCCGATTTAACCGATGAGCAACTTTTAGACATCATTGATATCGTCAACGAAACTAAAATAGCGGGTGTAATTGCGACCAATACTACTATTTCTCGTGAAGGCTTACAATCAGAAAATAAATCAGAAATGGGCGGTTTATCTGGAAAACCATTAACGAAACGTTCTACCGAAGTCATTCGTTTTCTTTCAGAAAAAAGCAATCAATCATTCCCAATCATTGGAGTAGGAGGAATTCACACTGCTGAAGATGCGATTGAAAAGTTAAATGCTGGCGCGAGTTTAGTTCAATTATATACTGGTTTTATTTATGAAGGTCCTGCTTTAGTAAAAGCGATTAACAAAAAGATTTTAGAGCAGATTTAAAATTGCTATCTTTGAAGCTATGAATCCAATCAAAATTATCGAGTGTCCGCGCGATGCCATGCAAGGCATTAAACCGTTTATTCCTACCGAAAGAAAGGTGAAATACATTCAATCTTTATTGCGTGTTGGCTTTGATACTATTGATTTTGGAAGTTTTGTTTCGCCAAAAGCGATTCCGCAAATGCAAGACACCGCTGAAGTTTTAGCCCAATTAGATTTATCGGCAACAAGCAGTAAATTATTAGCCATTATTGCCAATACACAAGGCGCTCAAAACGCTTCAATTCACAATGAAATTCAATATTTAGGATTCCCTTTTTCGATTTCTGAGAACTTTCAAATGCGAAACACACACAAGACCATTGCAGAAAGTTTGGTTACACTTCAAGAAATCCTAGAAATAGCTGATAAATCAAATAAAGAAGTTGTGACTTATATTTCAATGGGCTTTGGAAATCCTTATGGCGATCCCTGGAATGTTGAAGTTGTGGGTGAATGGACAGAAAAATTAGCGAATATGGGGGTAAAAATTTTATCGCTTTCTGATACCGTTGGAAGTTCGACACCAGAAGTAATTGATTATTTGTTTTCCCATTTAATTCCGAAATATCCAACTATTGAATTTGGAGCACATCTTCACACTACGCCAGACAAATGGTTTGAAAAAATTGATGCTGCTTACAACGCAGGTTGTCGTCGTTATGATGGCGCTATTCAAGGTTTTGGTGGCTGTCCTATGGCAAAAGATGATTTAACAGGCAATATGCCAACGGAAAAATTATTATCCTATTTTACTACCAAAAGAGAAAACACAAACACCAGTCCAATGAGTTTTGAAAGTGCTTATAATGAAGCAACTAAGTTATTCGGGGAGTTTCATTAATAGAAGCTAATTCCAGCTATACATTTCAAGATTTTAACAATAATTCTTTTTTTGTAAGCACTAAAAAGAGCTTCTAAGGTCGCTTTTTTAGCACTACAAAAAATAGAATTCTTCAATAAAATGCTTTTCATTCCTATCTGGGCTATAAACTAATCACGAATTACTATTCACTATTCACTTTTTTTTGTATATTTGCATGCAATTTAACAACTACAACAAATTGCACCATGAAAGCACACACTTCTAAAATCGTTGGCGAAGGACTTACATATGACGATGTTTTGCTTATTCCAAATTATTCAGAAGTTTTACCACGTGAAGTAAATATTCAATCCAAGTTTTCGAAAAATATTGCCTTGAATGTTCCTATAGTTTCTGCGGCAATGGATACCGTTACTGAAAGTTCTATGGCAATTGCTATGGCGCAAGAGGGGGGAATTGGCGTGTTACATAAAAACATGACGATTGAACAACAAGCAGCTAAAGTAAAGAAAGTTAAACGTGCCGAAAGTGGTATGATCATCGATCCGGTAACGTTACCTTTAACAGCAACGGTTGGTGATGCTAAAATGGCAATGAAAGAATTTAGCATTGGCGGAATTCCTGTAGTAGATGAAAACGGAATTTTAAAAGGAATTGTGACCAATAGAGATTTACGTTTCGAAAAAGTAAATTCACGTTCTATTTTAGAAGTAATGACTTCTGAGAATTTAGTAACGGCTGCTCAAGGAACCACTTTGCAAGAGGCAGAAGGTATTTTACAAGAAAATAAAATTGAAAAATTACCAGTAGTTGATAATAATAACAAATTAGTTGGTTTAATTACTTTTAGAGATATCACTAAACTTACCCAAAAACCAATCGCTAATAAAGATAAATATGGTCGTTTGCGCGTAGCTGCGGCTTTAGGAGTTACGGCTGATGCAGTTGAAAGAGCAACTGCTTTAGTAAATGCAGGTGTTGATGCAGTAATTATAGATACTGCTCACGGTCACACAAAAGGCGTAGTAGATGTGTTAAAAGCAGTAAAAGCAAAATTCCCTGAATTAGACGTAGTAGTGGGAAACATTGCTACTGCAGAAGCAGCTTTATATTTAGCTCAAAACGGTGCAGATGCCGTTAAAGTAGGAATTGGTCCTGGTTCTATTTGTACAACGAGAGTTGTTGCAGGTGTTGGATTTCCACAATTTTCAGCAGTTCTAGAAGTGGCTGCAGCTTTAAAAGGAACAGGCGTTCCTGTTATTGCAGATGGTGGAATTCGTTATACAGGGGATATTCCAAAAGCGATTGCTGCAGGAGCTGATTGTGTGATGTTAGGTTCCCTTTTAGCAGGAACAAAAGAATCGCCAGGTGAAACCATTATTTTTGAAGGAAGAAAATTCAAATCATATCGTGGAATGGGTTCTGTTGAAGCGATGCAAGAGGGCTCAAAAGATCGTTATTTCCAAGATGTAGAAGACGATGTGAAAAAATTAGTTCCAGAAGGAATTGTAGGTCGCGTGCCTTACAAAGGAGAATTAAACGAAAGCATGCAACAATTCATAGGTGGTTTAAGAGCCGGAATGGGGTATTGCGGTGCTAAAGATATTCCAACCTTACAAGAAAATAGTCGTTTCATTAGAATTACAGCAAGTGGCATAGGCGAAAGTCACCCACATAACGTAACGATTACAAAAGAAGCTCCAAATTATTCGAGATAGTTTTTGAGTTTCCAGTAATCAGTGATAGTTTATTTTAAATAACGCCTGTCATTCCGTAGGAATATCAAACTATAGTTAAAAAAAGCTAATAAGTATCAAAAGTTTATCAGGTTTTTTATTCGCTTAAAAAGGAAGCAATTTTCTTTTTATTTCCGGCAATCCACAAGATATCGTCGGCTTGTAAAATGATATTTGATTCGGGATTCAAGATACGTTTACCGTTGCGTTCAATACCCACAATGATACCGTGAGTTTTTTCTCTAATTTGCGATTCTCGTATTGTTTTTCCTATGCAAATTCTATTTTTTAATTCGAATTGTTGCAAAATAATCTCATCTTCTACGACTTCTTCTGGAAGGTCAATTTCATTTTGATCTAAATAGTTTTTAAAAGCTATAACTTGGTTATCCGTACCAATAACACTTATTTCATCACCAGGAAATAATCTTTCGGTTCGGATAGGAATGTTTATTGTAACATCACCACGTTTAATAGCTGCAATGTTGATTCCAAATTGTTCTCTAATTCTTATTTCTTCTAATGTTTTACCGGCCAAATTAGAAGCTGTAGCAATTTCAAAATCTGCCATGTGACCATCCCAGGGAGAAAGCACATTTTGGCGTTTATTGGTTTTGGCAATTTCCCTTCCGTGATAATTTTTAAGAAAATGACCTTCAATTTTGTTGTAAAAGGCATGCAGTTTTTTTGGAAATAAAACATAAGAAACAACCGCTATTACTAAAGCAATAATAGCAATAATGGGAGAAAAAAACGTATTTAAAATAAAACCAATATAAAACAAAGAAAGCACTATTCTAAAAAAGACTAAAACTATTATTGGTCCTTGGTATTTCCGTACTTGCATTAATTCTTGCACTTGTTTTGTGGCAACTCTTCTTAGTGATAACGCCCATAAAAAGGGAGATAATAATACAATAGTAATTAATGCAGCTATGGCATTTCCAAAACGAGAGTCTTGTACTAAAGGTAAAATATACTTAGAAGAAAGCGAAATAATTGCCACTATGATGATAGAATGTATTACAACTTGGGTTATGTAAGCGCGAAGTACAATTTGCCATGTACTTACCGATTTTATCGCTTCGGTATTTGCACTATAGCGTTCAATTCGTTTTACCCATCGGCGTGGTAATTTTTTCTCAAGATAAATTGAAAATGGGGTTGAAAATTTCACCATAAAAGGAGTGGTAAATGTTGTAATGGCTGAAACAGCAACTATTATCGGATATAAAAAATCACTTGTTACATTCAACGTCATTCCTAAAGTAGCTATGATGAATGAAAATTCACCAATTTGTGATAAACTCATTCCCGTTTGTATCGATTGCTTTAGGGGTTGTCCTGAAAATAGCGCTCCAATAGTAGATAAAAATGATTGTCCTAGTATTACAACAAAGGTTAAAATCCCTACAGGAACAGCATATTTTACTAACATTTCAGGATTGATTAACATTCCAACTGATACAAAGAAAACAGCACCAAATAAATCTTTAACCGGTTTGACCAAATGTTCGATATGTTCGGCTTGAGTAGTTTCGGCTATTATCGAACCCATGATAAACGCTCCAAGAGCTGGTGAAAATCCTACATTAGCCGCAAATAAAACCATTAAAAGACATAAAGCTAATGAAATTATAAGCAGCATTTCATCGGTTAAGAGATGCTTAGCTTTCTTTAAAAATGTTGGAATAAAGAAAATTCCAGCTACAAACCAAATGGTTAAAAAGAAAATTAATTTTAATACCGATTGAAATAATTCTGTTCCTGAAAATTGTTGACTTACCGCAACAGTAGACAACATCACCATCATTAAAATGGCTAAAATATCCTGAACGATTAGGGCTCCAATTACATTTCCTGCAAATTTTTGTGTCTTAACACCTAATTCATCAAAGGTTTTTAGAATAATTGTCGTTGAAGAAATAGATAAAATGACACCTAAAAATAAGCTATTCATCTTACCCCAATCCATAAGTTGTCCTATAAAATAGCCTAAAATGACCATGCCGAAAATTTGGGTAATTGCAGTTATTGAGGCAGTTCCGCCCACTTTCATTAGCTTTTTAAAACTAAATTCGAGTCCTAAACTGAACAAAAGAAATATAACGCCAATTTCTGCCCAAACTTTGACACTGTCCATGTCTTTTACAGTTGGAAAAAAATCAAATTGGCTACTCGCTAAAAATCCAGCTACTAAGTAACCTAAAACCAAAGGCTGTTTTAATTTTCTAAATAGTAATACCGCAATTGCAGCAGTAACAAGGATTAATCCCAAGTCGCTAATTAAATTAGGCAAATGCAAAGTGGAAGTCGATAGAATTACCATTGATTTGAATTTTTACTAAAATAGTGAAAAGGATTTGGAATACAAAAAAAACCTCGTTTTTTTTATTACGAGGTTTTATGTGAAATTAATTTTGTTAAATCCCTAAATAATTACTTGGTGTAATTTGCATTAATTCGGCTCTAACTTCTTCAGAAACTTTTAAAGTTCCAATGAAATTATGAATGGCTTCTTTATTGATTACAGCGTTTGTTCGGGTTAAGTCTTTCAAAGCTTCATACGGATTTGGATAACCTTCACGACGTAAAATTGTTTGAATCGCTTCTGCAACCACTGCCCAGTTTTTTTCTAAATCTTCAGCAAACTTTTCTTCGTTTAATAACAATTTGTTCAATCCTTTTAAAGTTGCTTCAAATGCAATTAATGTGTGGCCCATTGGAACACCAATATTACGCAACACTGTACTATCGGTTAAGTCGCGTTGCAATCTTGAAAGTGGTAATTTTGCAGAAAGATGTTCAAAAATAGCATTCGCAATTCCTAAATTTCCTTCCGAATTTTCAAAATCAATTGGATTTACTTTGTGTGGCATTGCCGAAGAACCAATTTCGCCAGCTTTTATTTTTTGTTTGAAATAATCCATAGAAACATATGTCCAAATATCTCTATCTAAGTCGATTACTATCGTATTGATTCGTTTCAAAGCATCAAAAAAAGCTGCAAAATGGTCATAATGTTCAATTTGTGTCGTTGGAAATGAATGGTGTAATCCCAAACTATTTTCTACAAAATCAGTCCCAAATTTTTTCCAATCGGTATTTGGATACGCTACTTTATGTGCGTTGTAATTTCCGGTAGCACCACCAAATTTAGCTGCAAAAGGCACATTGAACAACAAACGCATTTGCTCTTCTAAACGCTCTACAAAAACTAAAATTTCTTTTCCTAAACGAGTAGGTGATGCGGGTTGACCGTGAGTTCTGGCTAACATTGGCACGTTTTGCCATTCCATAGCTAGTTCTTTCAATTTAGCAATCACGCTTACTAATCCAGGTAAATACACATTTTCAAATGCTTCTTTGGTAGAAAGCGGAATTGCTGTGTTATTAATGTCTTGCGAAGTCAATCCGAAATGAATAAACTCTTTAAAATCACTCAATCCTAAACCATCAAATTTTGATTTAATGAAATATTCCACCGCTTTTACATCGTGATTCGTTGTTTTTTCGGTTTCCTTGATCCAAAGTGCATCTTCGGTAGAAAAGTTCTGATAAATTGCTCGTAACGAAGGGTATATGGTTTTGTCAATTTTAGCTAATTGAGGTAAATCGGCATCGCGAAGCGCAATAAAATACTCAATTTCTACTAATACTCTATATTTTATTAAGGCTTCTTCAGAAAAATATGAAGCTAATGAAACGGTTTTATTTCTATAACGACCATCAATCGGCGAAATAGCATTTAATTCTGTTAGTTGCATGTTGTTGGGTGTTGTTTAACGAAGTGCAAATTTAGTAATTAGTGATTAGTAATTAGTAATTAGTTCGTAGTTTTTTATTTTAAATTTAAAAGTTCATCTTTTAGTATTTTCATTCCTTCAACTGCCGATAGTGGAAGTACTTTTAGCTTATTAGGTAAATCATAAATTGTGGCGGGTTTTGGATCAATATAATAAACAGGAACGTTTTGGTTCACATAATTCATTAATCCTGCTGCTGGATAGACTTGCAAAGAAGTACCAATAATTACTAATATATCTGCTGTTTCAACAATTTCTATGGCTTTTTCAATCAAAGGAACCGCTTCACCAAACCAAACAATATGCGGTCGTAATTGATTGCCTTCTTCGTCGCAATCGCCTAGGTTTAGATCTGTTTTCCAATGCATTATGCTTTTTTCGTTTGCAACACTTCTCACTTTTAATAATTCGCCATGAAGATGTAATATGGAAGAACTTCCTGCTCTTTCATGCAAATCATCTACATTTTGAGTGATGATATGGACATTGAATTGTTTTTCTAATTCGGCTAGAATTTCATGTGCTTTGTTAGGCTGAACAGTTAAAAGTTGGGCTCTTCGTTTATTGTAAAAGTCTAATACCAAAGTTGGATTTTTATTCCACCCAATAGGCGAGGCAACTTCCATGATATCATGGCCTTCCCAAAGTCCATCAGCATCTCTAAAGGTTTTAATGCCACTTTCGGCACTTATTCCAGCACCTGTTAAAACGACAATTTTTTTCATACTACAATTTTCATTTTCTTTGTAGTAAATTTAAGAAAAATGGATGTTAAAGATCACGAACTTTTAAATTATTTAGAAGGGTTTCTTACCGAAAACAGAAAGGAAGGTTTTTTACGCGTGTTGAAAAACCGAACTAAGCATTTTACGATTGCGATGGAAGATGTCTATCAATTGCATAATACTAGTGCGGTGATGCGTAGTTGTGAGGTTTTTGGTATTCAAGAATTGAACGTGATTGAACAGAAATTTGGCAAACGAATTGATACTGAAATTGCAATGGGAGCTCAGAAGTGGGTTGATGTGTTTCGATATAATTCAGTTCAAAGTTGTATGGATGAAATGCGAGCTAAAGGCTATCAAATTATTGCGACTACTCCTCATGATGAATCTTGTTTTTTGCATGAATTTGATATTACTAAGCCTGCGGCTTTATTTTTTGGAACGGAACGCGATGGATTATCTCAAGAAGTACTAGATCAAGCCGACGGATTTTTGAAAATTCCAATGGTGGGTTATACCGAAAGTTTGAATATTTCGGTTTCAGCAGCCATTATTATTCAAGATATTACCACTCGATTGCGACAATCAGCAATTAATTGGCACTTAACCGAAGAAGAAATTTGGGAAAAACGATTAGATTGGACTCGAAAATCAATAAAAGATATAGATTTTATTGAGCGAAAATACCTTGAAGAACAACAGAAATAATGTCTTATTTGTTTTTTTTCAACACTTTATATTCTTCATAACATAAGCTAATGGCATCCATAATTTGCAAGTCGTTAGCTGTTTGAATAAAGTATTCTGAATAGTTGCAATTTTGTAATATAAGCGGAATATCGTCTTTGTCAATTTCTAAAAGTGCCGCTAAGGTTTCGCGATCAAATTTGGTAGCCAAAAGATTTCTAACTGTATCGTCTTTTTTCATTTCCTTAAGCTTTTTCATTTCCTTTGGACGTTTTCCAAACGTATTATAAAGAAAATCAGCGGGATTAAATATGGAACCTAATACTTTTGATACTGCGCCAGGAGCTTTGTCACCTGCTTCGTAACCTGCATTTAATCCAGAAATACTATAACGAAAGCCATCATCAGCAACTGGAATTAATTGGGTATCAACTTCAACATAACCTGTTAATTGATATTGTCTAATAACCACTTCATCCAGCACATATGCTTTTTCGGAAAGGTAAATTTTAGTAGGATTATTTTTGATCCAGTCGTTGGTTACTTTTACTTTAACGGTTTCAAAACCAACATAAGAAAATAGAAGGGTATCGTTTAGTTTAGTAGCAATTTCAAAAGTACCGCTTCCAGAGGTAGCTGTTCCTGTAACTCGTGTTGCATTTATTACGTTAACGTTACCAATAGGTAATTTAGTTTCATTGTTGACCACAGTACCTTTAATATTTACTAAGGTATCTTTTTGTGCCCAACTTAAGTTAGCAACGAAAACAAATAAAAAAACTACAAAATATCTCATTCTTTTTAATATTGATTCAAAAATACGAATCTAAAGATGATATTTTGTAGTTTTTAGTAATTTTATAAGAAAATTAACGAATAGCGATTAGCTTCTTCTTGGTCTTCTTGGTCTTGCGGTATCACCAGTACTTTCTGCACGTCTTGGTGCTCTGTCTGAAAAGCCACCTTCTCTTCTTGGTGCAGAATTACTTCTTTCGCCTCTAAAGCCACCTTCTCTTCTTGGAGCTGAACCTCTATCGCTTCTGCCACCATCTCTTCCACCATCTCTTCTTAGAGCAGAACTGCCTCTTTCACCTCTAAAACCACCATCACGTCTTCCACCGCCAGAATTTCTTCCGTTGTGGTCGCGTCTTCCGCCACCGTCGTTTTTAGAAATTTCTACGTTTATTCTTCTTCCGTTCATGTCATATCCGTTAAGAACAGACATTACTTTATCGGTATGTTCGCCATCAGTATTAAAGAAAGAGAAACCTTCTTTTACGTCTACTTTGAATACGTCATCACGACCTAAATCTAATGTTTCTTTAATGAAATCTTTTAATTGCATCCAATCGAAATCGTCTCTAGCGCCAATATTGATGAAATAACGCACAGGATCACCTGCTCTAATTTCTCTTGGTTCAGAACTTCTTTCACGGTTATTACTTCTTTCTCCAGTAATATCGCGTTTAGATTTGTAGTAATTGATGAATCTATTAAATTCAACTGAAACCATTTTCTTAATTAATTCTTCTTTAGATAATCCATCTAATACTTCATTGATTGCAGGAAGATAGTTGTCAATTTCATGATCAACTTCGGTATCTTTGATTTTATTAGCTAAGTGTAACAACTGAATTTCGCAGATTTCAATACCTGATGGAATTGTTTTTTCTTCAAACTTTTGTTTGATGATACGTTCAATAGAATGAATTTTTCTTAATTCACTTTTTGTAATGATTACAATTGAAGTTCCTAATTTTCCAGCTCTACCTGTTCTTCCCGAACGGTGATTGTAGGTTTCAATTTCGTCAGGTAATTGATAGTTAACCACGTGTGTTACATTGTCAACGTCAATTCCACGAGCTGCAACATCTGTAGCAACTAACATTTGGATTTGACGACCACGGAACGATTTCATTACGCCATCACGTTGTGCTTGCGATAAATCTCCATGTAAAGCTGCAGCATTGTAACCATCTTCGATTAATTTTTCTGCAACGGCTTGTGTGTCACGTTTTGTTCTACAGAAAACTACTGAAAAAATATCAGGATTAGCATCTGCTAAACGTTTCAAAGCTTCATAACGATCTCTTGCATTTACTACGTAATATTCGTGAGAAACGGTAGCCGAACCTGAATTTTTATGTCCAACCGTAATTTCTTCTGGGTTGTGCATGAATTGTTTTGCAATACGTGCTACTTCTGCAGGCATTGTTGCAGAGAATAACCAAGTGTTTTTCTCGTCTGGTGTGTCCGATAAAATGGAACAAATGTCTTCGTAGAATCCCATGTTTAACATCTCATCTGCCTCATCTAAGATACAAAAATCGATGTTTTTAATGTTTACAAGACCTCTATTAATCATGTCTTGCATTCTACCAGGGGTAGCCACAATAATTTGTGCGCCACGTTTCACTTCTCTAGCTTGTTCTGTAATGCTTGCACCACCATAAACAGCTACGGTATGTAAACCTTTGATGTACTTAGAGTACAATTTAATCTCGTTGGTGATTTGTAAGCATAATTCGCGTGTTGGCGATAAAATTAATGCTTGTGTATTTCTGTTTTCAGCATCAATTTTTTGAATTAGTGGAAAACCAAAAGCGGCCGTTTTTCCTGTTCCTGTTTGCGCTAGGGCAACTAAATCTGTGTTTTGTTCCAATAGTACTGGAATCGCTTTTTCTTGCACTTCTGACGGATTTTCAAATCCTAGATCTTTAATCGCCAGCAGTAGCGACTCATTCAATCCTAATTGTTCAAATTTATTCATATATTATTTTAAATTGGGTGCAAAGGTAGGGTTAAAATACTATATAAACTAATTTGTTAGATATTGATTTACAATTGGTTAAATATTTTTTGAAATTGATTTTTGATCAAAAAAGCACCAATATAGGTAGTAAAAGCTTATTTTTTTGATAAAAATTCGATCAGTTGGGCAACAGCAATTCCTCGATGACTAATGAGTGCTTTCTCTTCTAATGTAAGTTGTGCAAAGGTTTTTTGATGCCCTTCGGCGATGAAAATTGGGTCATATCCAAAACCATTAGTTCCCATTTTTTCTTCGATGATTTTTCCGTTAATAATCCCAGTAAATAAGTTTTGTTTACCATTAAGATTTAATGCAATCACCGTTTTAAAATTGGCATTTCGGTTCGAGTTATCTTTTAATTCTTGTAAAAGTTTATCCATGTTGTCATTTGCATCTTTTTGTTCGCCTGCATATCTAGCCGAATAAACTCCTGGTGCCCCATTTAAAGCATCAACTTCAAGACCAGTGTCATCGGCAAAACAATCGTAACCATAATTGGAGGTAACATAATTGGCTTTTAATATGGCGTTTCCTTCGATAGTATCTGCTGTTTCGGGTATTTCTTCATGACAACCAATGTCTTCTAAGCTGAGGATCTGAAAGTCTGATGGGACTAACGCTTGAATTTCTTGAATTTTATTTTTGTTATTGGAAGCGAAAACTAATTTCATGTTGAATAAATTAACACCTCAAATTTACTTATTTTTTTTAGATTTTTTAGCAAATAATTGTGTAAAAAGAAACGCTCTATTGAGCGTTTCTTAAGTTTATTGTTTTGTATAAATTAATGTAACACCATTGTCAAAAGTGCCTCTTAAGTGATTTGAGTCAATTAATTCATAATTTCCAGTTTCCTCAGTATTATCTTCATAGGTAACGGTTATGGTTGTGTTTGTCGCTTTCCATTTAATATTATTTGATTCAGAGAATTGGTCAACTGGAGAAATAACCTCATTAAATCCATTTATACCAGTTCTATCACTTCTAAAAGTAAAAAATGATCTGAAATATGTATTAGGATTATTGTTTCCGTTTGGATGTGGTGTAGTCAATGATTCCCAAGACCCCACTAGTGAATTTTCATATTGATTTAAAGAGTCTGAATTACTATCACTGCTACATGAAATAAGTAACAAATAGATAGCGGTAACTAAGATTAATTTTTTCATTTTTTAAATTATTATTATTAATACCACAAATGAATCTAAAATTATGGTTTAATAAAAATAAAATATAGAATACCGTATTTTACCCCTATTTATAAATTACTTAATTTACTACTTTTACATAATGAAACATTTATTAATAATTTTAGTGTTTTTATTTTGTAATGAGAACACTTTAGCTCAAATTAAACATTTATCAAAACATTCAAATCACTATTTATTTACCTATAAAGAAGATACATATTTAATTGAAAATGATTCAATATTTAACTTAACCCGATACCAAGAAGGTTTCCCAAAATTACATGGTTTGGTCATGAATGAATATAAATTCATTGAAACTCCTAAAATGGGATATATGAAAAATGCGTCTTCAGGTATTGTATATTCTTTTGATGGTGTTGATTTTAATCGTTTAGATCATTCATTTGATTTTAAATCACAATTTAGGAGTTATACTTTTTTTCATGACGGCCAAATAATGGATTTTGGAGGCTATGGGTTACATAGTTTTAAAAACATCATTACGTATTTTAATTTAGCAAAAAAAGAAACTGAACTATACAATCAAGAAACTCCTATAGAATCTTCGCCTATTGCCAGAGATAGGATGATGGCTCAATATTTGAATAATAACTTATATATAGGTCAAGGTCATGGGGTATTACCAAATATAAAACACCCTTATCAAAATGCTGATTTGATATCAGATTATTGGAAGTTTTCTTTTGAGAATAATACATGGACTAAACTTGGAGAGAGAACTATCGATATAGCATATCCGTATGATGTAGTTTACGGATTTAACAACAATTCTCTACTTATTTCAGATAAAGCAGTTTTTGAATGCGATATTAAAAACAATTTATTAATTCAATATAAGGATGCAAATTTTGGAATTATTAAATCTTTAAATAAAATCAATACTCTTTCTTCCATAACATATAACTCTTATAAAAATGGGTTTTATATTATAATAGATAAAACATTTGAAAAAGCTGAAGTTTTATTTGTAAAACGTGATCACTTTTTAGGAACAAAAAAAGACACTTCTAAGCTGTATTCAGATATATCATTTTTTTCATGGAAATTATTTTCTTCTAGCATCATTATAATTGCAGTTTTACTTTTGTTTTATGTTTCGAAAAAGAAAAATAATGTGCATCGAATTAAATCGAAGGAAAAAGAAATTGAAATAGCGTTGAAACAACAAGACTATACTCTTTTGTTTAAATTAGTTGAGGCCTATCCAAAATATATTGATTATTCATCATTGTTAGATTTGTTCCCGGAACATCTAGGTTATGAATCTAAAAAGAAGAAAATACGACAATCAATAATTTTAATTGAAGAATATTTAATTCGAACTCAAAAATTAAAAGGGCCAATTTTTGTTTTCAGAAAAAACATTGAAGATAAACGTGAAAAACAAATCAGAATTCGATAGATAATTTTCTTTAAAGCAAAAAAGCCGAGGTGGAGCCCCCGACTTTTTAATTGAACGTGTAACCACATTGCTGTGCGTTCGGGTGCAAATGTACTATCAAATATTCAATTTGCAAGTTATTTATGTATTTTCTTTTTATCCTTATTTTTTTCGTACCTAATTATTATTATAAAAACTTTTTTCTTTATACTTTTGCTTCGTTTTTAACACCTATTTAATATCATGGTAAAAGATTTATTCGAAAGAATTCAAAACAATAAAGGTCCGTTAGGAAAATGGGCTTCTCAGGCAGAGGGTTATTATGTATTTCCTAAATTAGAAGGCGAATTAGGTCCAAGAATGATGTTTCATGGAAAGAAAATCTTAAATTGGAGCATTAATGATTATTTGGGCTTAGCCAATCATCCTGAAGTTAGAAAAGCCGATGAAGAAGCTGCGAAACTATATGGTGCAGCTTACCCTATGGGAGCTCGTATGATGAGTGGTCATACCAAATATCACGAACAATTAGAAAACGAATTAGCTGCTTTTGTAATGAAAGAATCGGCTTATTTATTGAATTTTGGTTACCAAGGAATTATGTCTACTATCGACGCTTTGGTAACTAGAAATGATGTTATTGTTTATGACGTAGATGCTCATGCTTGTATTATTGACGGAGTTCGTTTGCATAGCGGAAAACGTTTTACATACAAACATAACGATATTGAAAGTATGGAAAAAAACTTGCAACGTGCTACAAAATTAGCCACTGAGCAAGGAGGAGGAATTCTATTTATTACTGAAGGTGTTTTTGGAATGCGTGGTCAACAAGGAAAGTTGAAAGAAATTGTTGCTATGAAAAAGAAATACAATTTCCGATTGTTAGTTGATGATGCACATGGTTTTGGTACTTTAGGTAAAACCGGAGCTGGAGCAGGTGAGGAGCAAGGTTGTCAAGATGGAATTGATATTTATTTTTCAACTTTTGCAAAATCAATGGCTAATATTGGTGCTTTTGTTGCAGCAGATAAAGATATTATCGATTATTTAAAATATAACTTACGTTCGCAAATGTTTGCAAAAGCGTTACCAATGATTCAAACCGTAGGTTCATTAAAACGTTTAGAATTATTGCGTAATTCATCTGAAATTAAAGATAAATTATGGATAAATGTTAATGCATTACAAAACGGGTTAAAAGAAAGAGGGTTCAATATAGGTGATACTAATACTTGTATTACGCCTGTTTATCTTGAAGGATCAATTCCAGAGGCAATGGTTATGGTAAATGATTTGAGAGAAAATTATGGTATTTTCTTATCAATTGTGGTTTACCCTGTTATTCCAAAAGGGATTATTTTACTTCGAATGATACCTACTGCTTCTCACACAGCAGAAGATATTAATGAAACTTTGAGTGCATTTGAAGCAATTCGAGAAAAATTAGTCAACGGAACCTATGCTAAAATTGCAGAAGCAAATGTTCAAAATGTAGAATAAAAAATAGTTTTTACAAAAAGGGATTCAATTGAATCCCTTTTTTTACAGTTCTTTTCGATAAGTTCTTCTACGTTTATTTACCTTACTGTTGAAATTTTTCCATAAATTTTGAACAGCTTGATTTTCTACTAATTCTGGAGTTCTAATACAAGTTTCAATACCTTTAGCTTTGCAAATTTTATAATACTCGGCAAATAAAATTGCAGTAATTCCTTTGCTTTGGTATTCAGGAGTAACACCTATTAGGTAAAAAACAACTTCTTTCGATTTTTTTCTAGCTTGTAATAAATGATAAAATCCAAATGGGAATAATTTACCATTCGCCTTTTTTAGTGCTTGAGCAAACCCAGGCATTACGATAGCAAAGGCAATCATATTATTGTTTTTATCCATCACAAATTTAATAAACTCAGGATTGATGAAACTAATGTATTTTTTCTTGAAATACGCTTTTTGAATTGCGTTTATGGGAACAAAAGATTGCAGTTTTGAATAAGTTGTATTAAACAAATCAAACATTTGATCTACATAAGGCATTATGTCTTTTGTCTTCGTAAAATTTAGAGACCTTAGTTGATAACGCTCCTGAATGAGTCCGCTAAACTTGTTAAATTGAGTTGGATCTATATCATTAAATGAGAAAATACTTTCTTGATAGGCTTTTTCTACGGTAAGACCAAGTTGTTCAAAATGCTCAATGTAGTAGGGCATACTATACCAAGTAATCATATTCCCCATTTGATCAAATCCTTCAGATAGCACACCTACTTTATCTAAATTTGAAAAACCCATTGGGCCTTCCATGTGATCCATTTGATGTTTTATACCTAATTCTTCAACTTTATTTAAAAGCGCTTTTGTTACTTCGATATCATCAATAACATCAAACCAACCAAATCGTACTTTTCTTTTTTCTAAAATAGTTACTTCTTCCCAATTGATTATGGCAGCAATTTTACCAACGATTTTATCGTCTTTATAGGCTAAATAAAAGTGAGCTTCGGCTGTTTGAAGTGCGGGATTTTTTGTTTTGTCAAACGTTTCAAGTTCCTCAGCAATGATAGGTGGAATCCAATAAGGATTACCTTTATATAATTCGAAAGAAAACATAACGTAATCTTTCATTTCTTTTTTAGTGAGCGCCTCTTTTATTGTTATCATTTTATTCTACAGCATCTTTACGTTTTTTGGCTTCTTTTTCGCCTTTCTTCTTCATTTTTTTATCCATCTTACTGCCATTGTCTTTCTCCATTTTAACTTCTTTGTAGTTTTTTGCAAAGCGCCATGAAAAACCAATTCCGCCCGAAATAATGCTTGGAGTATCTTTTATGTTTTTACCAATAGAAGCATCAATTTGCATATCTTTATTGAATAAATACGCGGCTCCAGCTCTAATGATTCCATCCGAATAATAATCTCCCATAAAACCCTGGTTTTCAATAAATCCAGACCATTTTTTATTGAATCCTCTTGTTAAAGTTAAAATATAATCAATACTAGCAAAATCGGTTCCAATTTTGTTGTACGCTACATTGGTAACTAAAACCCATCTACTTCCAAATTGATTTTGTGCAATTACCATTGCTTTTGGACTTATTTTAGACTCTTCAATTGTAACAGGTGCATAATTAAATGGGTTGTCTGTAAAGTTTAAATTTACACCCGCATAAACAGCAACTGCAGGAAGTAATTGTCTCCATTTAAACCGATGATTAGCTTTCCAACTATAAACATTTGGCTTTTCTTCGTAGTTTTTAAAAGGATCATATACTAAATATTTAGCACCAAATAAAGTTTTCTTTAAGGCACTTCTGTTTTTTTCTAAAATTGCTGAGGTATAAGTGTCATTTTGATATTGTATTTCGGCAATAAATTCTAATTGTTCAAAGAATAATCCCCATCGCACATCAAATTCACCCATTAATCCATTGGCTTTATAATTAAGAATTTTATGGTCTTCACTTACATAGTTTATCCCCGATTCTGCTTGAAAAATTGATTTTCCAACAGAAAATGCCATCATTGATCTTCCGGGTCTATTAGAGTTAATTTCATCAGTAAATTGAGCCATTGCGCATTGAACAAACGAAAATAGGCTTAAAACAAAAAGCGATTGTAATGATTTCATACGATTTAATTTATCCTCAAAAATAGTTAATTTATCATAATTTTAAGAAACAATTTATAAGTTTTACCAACTAATATCTGTATTTTTGAATTTTAAAATTAGATCATATGGAAATGGCTTCTGGCTCAAGTTTATTTAGAACCTTAGCAATTATTATTTTATGTTATTATTTGTTTAAGTTTCTAATGCGAATTTTTGCTCCTATAATTATGCAAAAAGCAGTAAATAAAATGCAAGAAAAGATGCAAGAGCAATATAGAAAACAACAAGAACAGCAAGAACAGCAAGAACAGCAACAATATACAACATCTCAATTTCAGTCTAAAGAGAAAGAAAAAGTTGGAGATTATATCGATTACGAGGAGATAAATTAAATCTGTTTATCATTCATCAAAGGATATTTTAACAATATCCTTTTTTTAATTACTTTAGCATTCTGTTTCATATTACAATTTACATGAAAAACATTCAAAAAATAGTTCCGCATATCTTAGTTCTTATTGGATTTGTCTTAGTTTCATTGGTTTATTTCTATCCTGTTTTACAAGGAAATAAAATTTTTCAGTCTGATATTGTTCAATATACCGGAATGGCAAAAGAACAAAATGATTTCAGAGCTGAATCAGGTGAGGAACCTTTTTGGACGAATAGTGCTTTTGGCGGAATGCCAACGTATCAATTAGGGGCTAATTATCCAAATGATGCTATTGGCACTTTAGATGATTTATTGCGTTTTTTACCTAGACCCGCCGATTATCTATTTCTTTATTTCTTAGGGTTTTATGTCTTATTAATGGTGTTGAAAGTAGATCCATTGAAAGCCTTCTTTGGTGCTTTAGCCTTTGGATTGTCTACCTATTTGATTATTATTTTAGGTGTTGGTCACAATGCAAAAGCACATGCTATAGCTTATATGCCTATGGTGGTAGCTGGCGTTTTATTGGTTTTTCAACGAAAATATATTATAGGAGGTTTGCTTACTATGGTAGCCGCAGCATTAGAAATTAATGCGAATCACTTTCAAATGACTTATTATTTGTTGTTTTTATTACTGATAATGGCTATTTATTATGTTGTTATTGCAATTAAAAATAAGGAATATCTTGCTTTAGGTAAAACAGTTGGAGTTTTTGCAGCAGCCGGAATTTTAGCCATTGGAGCAAATGCTACAAATTTATTGGCTACAGCCGAATATACCGATTTTAGTATCCGAGGGAAAAGTGAATTATCTTTTAAACCTGATGGATCAAAAAATACAACCAATTCAGCGATGGATTACGAATACATTACTGAATATAGTTATGGTATTGCTGAAAGTTTTAATTTAATTGCTCCTAGACTTTTTGGAGGTGGAAATAGCGAAACATTAGGTGAAGATTCGGTATTATATTCATTTTTATTGAATTATGGCGCCACACCTGCAGAAGCACTTCAAACCGTTGAATATTATGGGAAAACCTATTGGGGCGATCAGCCTATTGTTGCTGCGCCGGCTTATATTGGTGCAATAGTTTTCTTTTTAGCCGTTTTAGGATTGTTTAATGATCAGCGTAAAATAAAATTTGTTTTTTTAGCGGGTGCCATTTTATCTTTATTACTTTCATGGGGTAAAAATTTTGATGGTTTAACCCGATTTTTTATCGATTTTGTTCCTTTATATGATAAGTTTAGAGCTGTTTCTTCGATTCAAGTAGTATTAGAATTATGTATTCCGGTATTAGCCATCATGGGTTTACAATCGTTTTTCTCAAATGACAAGGATAAACAATGGTCAAGTTTATGGAAAGCTACTGCTGCAAGTTTAGGTTTATTAGTTGCTTTATTTTTGGTAAAAGGTGCCTTTAATTTTTCAGGGGCGATGGACGAACAATTGATGCAAATGTTTGGCGAAAGTCAGGATAAATCATTTGGAATCAATTTTATCAAAGCGCTTAAAGAAGATCGAATGAATTTCTATACTAGTGATTTGTTGCGTTCGGGATTATTAATCTTAGTTGCTGCTGTTGCGCTTTGGTTGTACATTAAAGAAAAATTAGGGGCTACAACGACTATCATTGCAGTAGGATTTTTTATGGTTGCCGACTTATTTATGGTCGATAAACGTTATGTGTATAACAATCCAGACCAATTCAAATCTGCTCGCGAAGTCGATATGCCTTTTGAGCCTACTGAAGTAGATAACCTCATTTTGAAAGATACCTCAAATTATAGAGTTTACGAAATTCAAGGTAGAATGCAAGCTAGAACATCTTATTTCCATAAATCAGTTGGAGGATATAGTGCCGTAAGACCTCGACGTTTTGATCAATTGTTTGATTATAATGTGGAGAAAAACATCAATGAATTAGGAAGTTCAATCGATTTTCAAACACTAAGTTTTACAAAAAGTAATCCAGTTTTGGATATGTTAAATGTAAAATATGTGATTGTGCCAACAGGTCAAGGTGATGTGCCAATTACAAATCCATTTGCTAATGGTAATGCTTGGTTTGTGGAGAAAGTTAAGTTTGTTAAGTCTGCAGATGAAGAAATGAAGGCTTTAAATAAATTAGATACTAAAAATGAAGTAGTAATAAATTCTGTTGTTAACGATATTAAAGAAAATTCTTTTGAAAAAGATTCAACATCAACAATTCAATTAAAATCACACAAACCAAATCATTTAATTTATTCATCACAAAATTCTAAATCTGGATTTGCAGTATTTTCTGAAAATTATTATAAAAATGGTTGGAAAGCGACTATTGATGGAAAAGAGGTTGAAATTTTAAATGTAAACTACGTTTTAAGAGGTTTACAAATTCCAGCAGGAGAACACACTATTGAATTCAAATTTGAACCAGAAGTGGTAAAAACAGGAAGTACTATTGCTTTAATCAGTTCTATCGGAATGCTTTTACTAATTGGAGTAGGAATTTATTTGGAGAGAAAAAAGAAGATTTAAGATTGATGATTAACGATTTTTGATTTTTGAACTTGAATTTGTAATTGAACTTGATATTGAAACCAACAAAAAAAATACTCATCATATCGTATTACTGGCCACCTGCAGGAGGTCCGGGTGTTCAGCGTTGGTTAAAATTTGTCAAATATTTACCCGATTTTAATATCGAGCCTCACGTTTATATTCCGGATAATCCAACATATCCTTTGCTTGATGAAAAATTAGTTAGCGAAGTTTCAAATAAAGCCATAATCATCAAACAACCTATTTTTGAGCCTTACGGATTGGCTTCGGTTTTTTCAAAAAATAAGACTAAAAAAATCAGTTCAGGTATCATTCCGAATCAAAAAAAGCAATCGTTTGTAGAAAAAACTATGCTTTGGATTCGAGGCAACGTTTTTGTTCCAGATGCAAGAGTTTTTTGGGTAAAGCCTTCGGTTAAATTTTTAAAAAAATACCTGAAAGAACATCAAATCGACACCATAATTACCACTGGTCCACCGCATAGTTTGCATTTGATAGGTTTGCAATTGAAAAAAGAGCTAAATATAACTTGGTTGGCCGATTTTCGCGATCCATGGACAACCATCGGTTATCATAAACAATTAAAATTGAGTTCTTGGGCTGCCAATAAACATAAGGCTTTAGAGAAAGAAGTCATGAATTCATGTGACCAGCTCATCGTTACTTCACCTACTACAAAGACAGAATTTCAAGCCATAACTTCAAAACCAATTGAAGTAATTACAAATGGTTATGATGTGGAGCAAGTGCCTAAAAAACCGTTGGATGATAAATTTACTTTAGCACATATTGGATCATTTTTGTCGGCACGAAATCCACAAATTTTATGGAAAGCCTTACAAGAATTGATTGAAGAAAATTCGGAATTCAATCAGCAATTTCAGTTAAAATTAATAGGCGCGGTGAGTGCTGAAGTATTGCAGTCAATTAAAGAATTTAAGTTGGATAACCACGTTAATCTTCTTGGATATATGTCGCATAATGAAGCAATAATTGAACAGCGCAGTTCGCAAGTATTGTTGCTTATCGAGATTGATTCAGAAGAAACTAAGTGTATTATTCCTGGCAAATTGTTTGAATATATGGTTTCGGAACGCCCAATTATAGCCATCGGACCAGAAAACACAGATTTTACTCAAATTATAAAAGAAACCAATACCGGAACGTTTTTTAAATACAATGAATTTGACGCTTTGAAAAAACAAATTTTAACTTGTTTCGAGCAATTTCAACAGCATAATTTAAAAGTATATGCGGTGGGTTTACAACAATACAGCAGAAAATCATTAACGGAGAAATTAGCCAAACTGTTAATCACTAAATACTAATTACTATTCACTCAAAAATGGGAATCGTCATTAAACAGTCAATTAAAAACACAATCACAACTTTTTTAGGGTTTGGGATTGGGGCATTGAATACTTTGTTTATGTATCCCTATTTTTTAGGAAAAGAGTATTTCGGATTAACGGGTTATGTGTTGTCAGCTGCTAATATTTTGTATCCTATTATGTCTTTTGGCATCCAGAATACGTTGATCAAATTTTTTAACGAGAACAATAAGACAGAACAAGAATTAAACAGTTACATGACTTATATGTTACTGGTTCCATTATTTTTTATTACGCCATTAATGGTTTTGTTTTATGTGTTTTATGATGCCATTTCAGCTTATGAATCACAAGAAAATCCAATTATTAATTCATTTGTTTGGATTATTCCAATTATTGCAGTTTTTATAGGTTATTTTGAAATTTTTTATGCTTGGTTGCGAGCGCACATGAAATCAGTTTTTGGAAGTTTTGTGAAAGAAGTTTTTGTTCGAATTTTGATAACCATATTGCTATTTGGAGTCTATTTTGAATACATTACCCCATCCGATTTTATTTATTCACTAGTTTTGGTCTATGGAATAAGCCTTATGTTGATTGTTTTTTATGCCAATAAAGTCAAGAAAATCGTTTTACATTTCAAAATACCAAAACAAAGTAAAGCCATTTTGACCTACACGGTTTTTATTATTTTATCGGCAAGTATTGCCAATATGTTATTGGATATTGATAAGTACATGATTAAACATTATATGAAAATTGATAATATTGCTTTTTATTCGGTAGCCATTTTTATTGCAATGGTAATTTCTGTTCCTAGCAGAGCCATGCACCAAATCACTTATCCGATAACAGCAAAGTTGATGAGCGAAAATAAATGGCAAGAATTAAACGATTTGTATAAAAAATCTTCAATTACTTTGCAAGTCGTGGGCGGTTTGATTTTGCTTGGAATATTAGTGAATATTAATCAATTATACTTAATGTTACCTCCTGAATATAGTCAAGGTTTATTTGTTGTAATTACCATTGGGTTATCAAAATATTTTGATTTAATTTTAGGAAATAACAATGCCATTATTTTTAATTCAAAATACTACCGAGCGGTTTTAATACTAGGGTTACTTTTGGTGGTGCTTATAGTGTTATTAAATATGTATTTTATTCCTAATTTCGGTTTAAATGGGGCCGCATTAGCTACTTTAATCGCAATTACTTTATACAGTTTAGCAAAATTGCTTTTCGTTGTTTTAAAAATGAAATTATTTCCATTTACCATCAAAACAGTATTTTCTTTAGTTATTGTTGTTGTTAGTTTTTTAGTTTTTTATTATTGGGATTTTAACTTTCATCCTTTTGTAAATATTATCTTAAAATCCATTCTAGTAACAATGTTTTATTTAGGATTAAGCTATTATTTTAAGATTTCTTCTGATATTAATTTTGTGATGGACTCTATTTTTAAGAAGTTAGTTAGAAATAAATAAAAAATCCTGCTTCATCTTCCCAGAATCCACAGGATTTAAAAACAAACTAACCAACCAACTATTTATCTTTTTTAATTTCTAACGTTTCTCTTTTGATTTCGTTTACATCTTCTTCAGTCATCTTGGCTTTTGAACCGTCTTTTCGGTAGTAGTAATAATCATTATCGTTTCCATAATCATCATCATTCCCACCATAATAGTTGCTGTTTCCTCCAGAATAATGAATTCCTCTGGGATTGTACACATAACCGTTGTTTGCATAATTTATAAACCCAAATACATCTACTATACGTCCTCTTCGGTCATAAATTATTCGCATGTTTCCAATTCTTGTAACCGCAAAACTGTTGTAGCTCATATATATAGTTCCTATGCGTTTTACTCGTCCAAAAACATCATAATTGATGTACACGTTTCCAACGCGTCTTACTCTTCCAAAATTATCATGTTCAATTCGAATGCCTCTTTCTGAAGTCCCATAATACACTCCTCTTGGTGCACCAGTTGTTCCATTTGTTCTTGATCGTATTGGTCTTGTATTGAAATCAAATTCGCCATTAGGAAACAACATAAATTCAATTCCACGTTCTTTGAAAATGATAGGTTCAGCATCTCTATAATCAATGCAAAATCCTCTTCTATCTAAGTTGTCAGAAAAAACAGTATTTTCTGATGCAAATGTCATACTTCCTAATAGAAAGATGTTAGCTACTGCTAAAAGTGTAATTTTTTTACTCATGAAATACAGATTTAGTTTTCGGAATTTGTGAATCTTTGATTTCATAATACAACAATTTAAAAGTTTAGGCAACTCCATTTTAAAACTCGTTTCTAAAAAGGTTGCTTGATTAGTTATTTCCAATTGCCGTGCCAAACTTTAAATCAGAACTGTAAATAATTTGTTAATGAGTTGTTATTGATTTTATTTGAAGCAGAAATTCAAATCAAAATTGGTTGACTTGTTTGAAAGTTATGCTAAAAAAAAAGAGTACTTTTGATTTTTTAAATAGGAATACAATGAAACAGTTTATTTCAATATTATTAATTGCTGGTTTTGGAATTTTAGCGTTAGTTGAGCAATCAAAATCTCATCCTAATCAATATATTATTATTGGTGCGATGGCTGTTTTTATGTTTGGATTATTTAAATTAATGAAGAAAATTCCATCCAAAAAAGAGGACGAAGATGATACGAAAATTTGAAATAGGAGATGAGGTAGCGGTCTTAGATGACGATATTTCTGGAATAGTTGTTCAGGTTCAAAACGAACAAGTTTCTATTAAAACTACAGACGATTTTACGATGACATTTTTTGTCAACGAATTGGTTAAAATAAACAATTCCAATGATTTAGGTGGTTTTTTTTCAAGTCAAAGTTTAAGTTCAGTATTTAAAGAAAAAGAGCTCACAAAAAAGCGAAGTTTTATTAAGGAAAAGAAATCTCGCAAAGATGAATTTGTGTTGGAAGTCGATTTGCATATCGAAAAATTGGTTCCTTCAAAACGAGGAATGAGCAATTATGATATTCTAACTTTACAAATGGAAACAGCTAAACGACAACTTGAATTTGCCCTTAAAAATCGAATGCCAAAATTAGTATTTATTCACGGTGTTGGTGAAGGTGTTTTGAAAGCAGAATTAGATTTTCTGCTCGGTCGTTATGATAACATTTCGTTCCAAGATGCAAGCTATCAAAAATATGGTTTAGGGGCAACCGAAGTTTATATTAAACAACAAAGGCGTTAACCTATAAATTGGTTTTATAATTCCCAAAAATATAAGAGGTGAAACTGAATGAGTTTTCAGCGTTTGAAAAATTCACGTTTACAAAACGAATATTGTGAGTGTAACCTGTAACGGTAATTTCATCGGCAGCAAATAATTTATCGGTAATTATTTCAATGGTGCCTCCAGAAGCATTCCATTCATTTGAAACTACAGGATTTGCGGGAGGTAAAATACTGCATATATTGTTAGAACTTATATTATCAGAATAAATTCGATAAATTATTTTATTTGTACTATTAACAGGGATAACCCTAGGACTTCCATCGGGTGTTTCTTCGTTAACAAAACTACTTGTTGGAATATTTAAAAGTAATAATTCGTTGTTTTTTATTTTAAAAACTAAATTATTTGAAGTACAATTTTGAATAAGTACATTGTCAAAATTAAATGATTCTAAGGCAATATCTCCATCATCACAGGCTTGTAGCAAGAAAATTGAAGCTACTAAAATAACTAGTTTTTTCATCGATTGATCATATTTATGTCGCAAAAATAAAGGTTTTAATTTATTAATTTGCTAAAGTTTGTTGTTTTCCAGACGAATTGATTAATAAGATTTATAAAATAAAATGATTTGTATCTTTGCTGTATGAGAAAAGTGTATTTAGATAACGCCGCAACAACGCAAATTCATCCAGTAGTAATTACTGCGATGATGAATGTGCTTCAAAACGATTTTGGAAACCCATCTTCGACGCATAGTTTTGGGAGAAGCGCCAAGACATTGTTAGAATCAGCTCGAAAATCTATTGCTAGATTATTAAATGCGCAAGCATCTGAAATTATTTTTACATCAAGTGCTACCGAAGCAACGAATTGGATTTTGACCAGTGTAGTCAAAGATTTAGGAATAAAACGTATTATTACGACTAAAATTGAGCATCACGCTACCTTGCATACCGTCGAACATTTAGCAAAGGAATTCGGAATTCAAGTCGAATACATTTCAATTTTACCAAACGGAAACATCGATTATCAAGATTTAGCAGCGAAATTACCTTCCGATGTTCCTACTTTAGTTTCGTTAATCCACGTTAATAACGAAATAGGAACGATTTTAGAAATTAAACGCGTTTCAGACCTATGCAAATATGCAAACGCACTTTTTCATTGTGATACGGTGCAATCTATCGGAAAAACGAATATAGATGTACAAGAGTTGGGTATCGATTTTTTAGTAGCTTCTGCACATAAATTTCATGGTCCAAAAGGAATCGGGTTTGCTTATTTGAAAAAGAATTCGATGTTACAACCAATGATTTTTGGAGGCGAACAAGAAAAAGGAATGCGTGCCGGAACTGAACCAGTTCATCAAGTAGTAGGAATGGCAAAAGCCTTTGAATTAGCTCACGCGAATCTAGAAAATGACATCAATTATATTTCTGATATAAAAGACTATTGTTTTTCGGAATTAAAAAAAGTATTTCCAGAAGTAAAAATCAACGGAGAAAATACGTTTTATAACCTTTTGAATGTTCAATTGCCTTTATCGGAAGAAAAGACATCAATGTTACTATTTACATTGGATATGAAAGGAATTGCGGTTTCGCGCGGAAGTGCTTGTCAAAGTGGAAGTGTAAAACCATCGCACGTTTTAGCCGAATTTTTATCGGCAGAAGAAGTTGTAAAGCCAAGTGTACGCATTTCATTCAGTCATTTTAATACGAAAGAAGATATTGATTTGTTGGTGGAAGCTTTGAAAACTACATAAAAAAAGTCCGTTTTTAAACGGACTTTCATTTTTATTTAAATTACGGAATTACAATTTTCCCATATTTTCAGCCAATGTTTCAATGAATTTTGATATTGGACCTTTAATCATCATTGCCATCATTGGGTTAAACTCACCTTCAAAAGTTAATTGAATATCAGTTGAATCGTTTAATTCGGTTAAGTTTGCGGTTAAAGTAAACGGTAATTTACTTGAAGCTGCTCCTAAAACGATTTGCGAATTTGGAGTGCCGCCTTTTTTTACCAATTTAATTTCGGGCATTCCTTTTAATCCGAATTCAAAGCAATTTTCGTCGATTACTTCAAATTTTGCAATATTTTCAGGCATTAATTTTTCGAAATTCTTTACGTCATTCAAAGCGTTGAATAAATATTCAGCCGATTTTGCTACGTTTACTTTTGGACTTTCTAAGTTCATATTTTTTTGTTTAAAAGTTTATAAGGTTATGAGTTTAAAAGGTTATAAGAACAAGTTTAAAAGTTAGTTTTTACTTCCAACTCCCAACTTCCTTCTCCCAACTAAACTTCCACGTTCCACTCAGCTGGATTGGCGTTCCAAGCGCTTAATGTTTCTAGTTCGTTTTCTGAAACATATTGTTTGTCAACTGCTTTCTCTAATAAATTTTCGTAATTGCTAAGCGTGTAAACATCCAAATTAGCGGCCTCAAAACGCTCCTTTGAAACTGGAAAACCATAGGTAAAAATCGCCGCCATTCCTTTGATATTTGCACCTTCATTACGCAACGCTTCAACAGCTAATAAACTACTTCCTCCAGTCGAAATCAAATCTTCAACCACAACTACATTTTGTCCTTTTTGTAAAAAACCTTCTACTTGATTTTGTCTTCCGTGTTTTTTTGGTTCTGGACGAACGTATACAAAAGGCAATCCCATCGCTTCGGCAACTAAAATTCCAATACCTATTGCGCCTGTTGCAACACCGGCAATAACATCAGGCTTGCCAAATTTCTCTTCAATTTGTTTCACAAATTCATCACGAATATAATTTCTAACCGCTGGAAATGAAAGGATTATGCGGTTATCACAATAAATCGGAGACTTCCAGCCTGAAGCCCACGTAAAAGGATTTTTAGAATTTAATTTAATTGCGTTTATTTGTAAAAGCAATTCGGCTGTTTGTTGTGCTGTGTTGTTATTAAAAATCATATTGCAAATGTATAAAGTTTTTGTGAACGATAAGCCACTTTTTTTGACAAATCAAGTTCAAAAAGAAACCGATTTCAAACTTTTTCTATTAGAAAGTGTTGATATCAAGAAGTTGATTGTTAAAATTTTTCAGCATAAAATTCAGAAAGCATTTTTGTATCATCCAGATGAGAAATTAATTATGAAAACGCTTCGTGCCAAATTACCTGTGGAAAAAGCGGGTGGTGGATTGGTTTACAACAAAGACGGCGATGTGCTTTTTATTTTCAGAAACGGAAAATGGGATTTGGCAAAAGGCGGCATGGAAAAAAACGAAACTATTGAACAGACCGCTATTAGAGAAGTTGAAGAAGAAACGGGCGTTACTGGATTAGTCATTACCGAAAAACTGCAAAAAACCTATCATATTTTTAAACGCAACGGTCGCTATAAATTAAAAATTACCCAATGGTTTGAAATGCGTACCAAATACGAAGGCACACCACAAGGGCAATCAGAAGAAGGCATCGAGAAAGTAGAGTGGGTGAACCCAAAGAATATACCGATGTTACTACAAAATTCCTACGAGAATATTAAGTTGTTATTTGAGGCGGAGAAGTCTAATGTGTCAATGTGATGATTAGCCAATTTGTCAATTCTCAATTTAGACACATTGGCACATTGACTAATTGACAAATTATCTAATTCATTCGATAAACCGGATACTGCAAATGCGCTTTTTCATAATAAGGCGATTGTCTATACACCCAATCCAATTGCGCTGCACCGTTTTCAGCGAAAGCTTTGTCGTTTTGTTTCTTTTGTTCTAATTCGGCTTTGATTTTTGGGTTTTTATCCAAGAATTCTTTGGCTAAATCTTCAAAAACATAACTCGAAAAATACTCTTTTTGTTGTAAAATAGGATCAAAGAAGTTCCAATTGAAATAACTGTCTACCGCTTCTGGTTCTAATGTTTCAACTAAATATTTCACTCCCGGTTGATTTGTGTAAAATACATAATCGCCCATAAAAAAATTCACTTTTTGAGTCGATTTGGACACTTTCGTATTATAATGTCCGTAATGCCCTTCGTAAGGCGATTTTGACGTTTGATAACTTTCAATTTTATACGATTCTACTTCAATAATGGTGTCTTTTTGGATACGATGCGCATTAATATTATTCAATTTCAAAATATCCAATACTTGCCATTGCGATTGCGGAATAATATACGCTTTCGGAATGTTTACGAATTTCGTTGGTTTATAATTCCCATAAAACGGAATTTTCTTGGTAAACGGTTTACTTTTATCGTAAAATAAGCGGTCTTTTCCTGAAATATCACTTGGTTTGTAACCACCTTGATAGCCTTTAAAATCAATGTAAGACACTTTGGTCGAATCAATTGACCAATACATTGGATATTGCATTCCTGCTTGATATTCGTTCAACGCTTCTTTTCGCATTTGCTTAATTTTTTGCCAATTTGCATCCGCGAAATTAATCGTGCTGACCATAAATTCATAAGTAACTTTTACACGTTCTTTATACGCTTTCAACATGTGCGTTTCAGGCACAAATCCTAAAGTGTGGAATAAAGTTGAATAACCTGTCGCATATCGTGGCGTATCGGTAAATTGTTCAAAACCTTTATCTGGCATATCACCATGAATATTCACATAAGGCACCACATCGATTTTCTTTTTGTTCATGTCTTTCACCACCGAAGGATACAATTCGTTGATGAAATAATACCCTAATTTGCTACCCAAACGTTCATGTTGGGTTGCAATACAAGTAAAAGTATATTGATAATCCGCACCATTAGAAACGTGATTGTCTAAGAAAATATCAGGATTTAATTCGGTAAACAACTTTTGAAAACTTCTCGAATTTTTAGTATCCGATTTAATAAAATCGCGATTCAAATCATAATTTCGAGCATTTCCTCTGAAACCATATTCTTCCGGACCGTTTTGATTGGCTCTGGAATGCGAATTTCGATTCAACATTCCACCCACGTTATACACTGGAATAGCCGCAATAAAAGTGTTTTTAGCCGTTTTAATTTTTCCCATGGCTAAATCACGCATTAACATCATGGTAGCATCAATACCGTCTGGTTCGCCTGCGTGAATGCCGTTGTTGATTAAAATTACGGCTTTGTTTTTAGTAAAATAGTCATCAAAATCAAATTTTCCTTCACTTGAAAAAAGTACTAAATGCAGAGGTTTTCCACTATCGGTTGTGCCTTTATAAATCATTTGGATATTGGCAAAACGTTCGTCCAATTTTTCATAATATGCAATACAATCTTCATACGTAGTGGATTGATTGCCATTGCCACGTTCAAAAGGCGTTGATAAATCGTTTTGTGAAAATACAAAAATTGAAAAGAAAAGTATACTTATAGTTAAAAAACGCATAGCAGATTAGTATTTGAGTTTCAAAAATAATGAATCTTTTTGAGGAATAATTATTTTTAGCCACAGATTAAAGGATTAATAGGATTTTAAATTATTTTGTTTAAATAATCCGTGTTAATCTGTGTAATTCGGGGCATTTTTTTTTGTTTAGACAATTAGAGTTTATATTTGCTTTATGAATTTAGAAAATTGTCCTTTATGTAAAGGTGAAGCGGAAATCTTCTGTGAAAAACCAAAACATTTGTTTTATAAATGTAACGAGTGTGATGGTATTTTCCGACCTACAAATACCTATTTAACTCCAGATGCTGAAAAAGTACATTATGAGTTGCATAATAATGATGTAAACGATGAACGTTATCAAAACTTTGTTTCACCAATTGTAAATGCTGTTTTACAAGATTTTACTATATATGATAAAGGATTGGACTTTGGCTCAGGAACTGGTCCAGTTATTGCTAAAATGTTGAAGGATAAAGGTTTTCAAGTGCAGAATTACGATTTGTTTTTTGCAAATGATGTATCGCTTTTAAATCAAAAATACAATTACGTTACGTGTTGTGAGGTAATGGAGCATTTTCATCAACCTTACAAAGAATTTGAGTTATTGAAAAACTTATTGCTTCCGAAAGGTAAATTGTATTGCAAAACAGAAGTTTTCAACAATCAAAAACCTTTTGAAAATTGGTATTACAAAGATGATTTCACCCATGTTTTTATATACCAAACCAAAACCTTAGAATGGATAAAATCTGAATTTAGTTTTTCGAATTTAGAAATTAAAGAGAAGTTGATTGTGTTTGAAAATTAAAAACACGAATTTCGCGAATTGGCACAAATGAATTAGTGAAAATTAGTAAAATTTGTGTTAGAATTATTTCTTATTTAAAACCGATTCAGGAACCAATTGTGAAATATCGCCACCATTACGCAACACATCACGCACTATACTTGAGGAAATAAAAGAAGTTCGAGCGGCGGTAAGCAAGAAAACCGTTTCAATTTTTGACATTATTCGGTTGGTATGTGCAATGGCTTTTTCAAATTCAAAATCGGCAGGGTTTCGTAAACCTCTTAAAATGAATTCAGCATTTTCTTTTTTACACAAATCAATGGTTAAGCCAGAATAGGTGATCACTCTAACTTTTGGTTCGTCTTTGAAAGCTTCTTCTATAAAGCGTTTGCGTTCTTCTAACGAAAACATATATTTTTTTTCAGCATTTACACCAATGGCTACAATGACTTCATCAAATAAAGAAACACCTCTTTTGATAATATCGTAATGCCCGTTGGTAATTGGGTCAAAAGAACCTGGAAATATTGCTTTTTTCATAATTATTTCTTTAAAGCCAATTCAATAGCGTTTTCAAACAATTCGGGTAACGAAATTCCAGCTTCGCGAGCTTGTTGTGGCAAAATACTTTCAGTGGTTAAACCTGGAATTGTGTTCATTTCCAACATGTACGGCTCGTTGTTTACGATAATGAATTCACTTCTCGAAAAACCTTTCATTTTGAGAACTTCGTAGGCTTTTTTAGCAACCGCTTCAATTTTAACTTTCAATTCGTCTGAAATTCGAGCCGGTGTAATTTCTTTAGATTTTCCCAAATATTTGGCTTCGTAATCAAAAAAGTCGTTTTCCGATACGATTTCAGTAATTGGTAAAACAGTAACCGTTCCTTTATAATTAATCACACCAACCGAAACTTCTGTTCCGTCTAAGAAACTTTCTATGATAATTTCGTCGTCTTCTTTGTAAGCATTTTCAATCGCTGGAAGAAATTCTGCTGCTGTTTTTACTTTCGAAATTCCGAAACTTGAACCCGATTTATTCGGTTTTACAAAACAAGGTAAGCCTACTTTTGACAAAATAGTATCAACGTTAATTTCGTCTCCTAAATTCAAATAAAAAGATTCCGCTGTTTTAATTCCGTAAGGTTTTAAAACCGATAACATATCACGTTTATTGAATGTTAGTGCTGCCTGATAATAATCACAAGACGTTTGAGGAATATTTAGTAATTCGAAATAAGCTTGCAACAAACCGTCTTCACCAGGTGTTCCGTGAATCGCATTAAAAACGACATCAAAATTGATTTTTGAGCCATTTACAATTACTGAAAAATCGTTCTTGTTAATTGGAAATTCGGTATCATTTTCATCTACATACACCCACTTTTCTTTGAAAATATGAATGCGATACGGATTATAGTTCGTGCGATTCAAATTATTGAATACCACATTTCCACTCGTGAGTGATATTTTATATTCGCTGGAATAACCTCCCATTACGATGGCCACGTTTTTCATCTGCTTTTTCTTGTTTTGGTATAACAAAATTACATTATTCTTTAGAATTTAGTAAATATATTTTAAAGGAATTATTCTTTTAATTTTTAATGTAAAACAAAGTAAATTGAATCCTATAATGTTTTCAATTTTTATATCTTTGCTAAAATATCTTTATTGTATGAGTTTGTTTAAATATATCACCAGTAAAACCTTTTTTCTTCAGGCATTCATTGCGGCTTCTATTGTTGCTGCTTTTACATTTTTGTTGATTTTATTTTTAGATTTTAGAACAAATCATGGCGAAGAAATTAAAGTGCCCGATTTATCTAAAATGAAATTAGAAATTGCTGAAGAAAAGCTAAACGATATTGATTTAGAAGTGTTTTTATTGGATACTGTCGATTTTAATCCTGAATTTCCACCTTTTACCATTTTAGAACAAGATCCAAAAGCAGGAAGTTTAGTTAAGGACGGTCGAAAAATATATGTAAAATTAAACGCTGGTGAATTTACAAATATTGAAATTCCTGAATTTAAAGATAAAACCTATCGTCAAATTTTAGCAACTATAAAATCATTAACCTTAAAAGAAGGTAAAATAACGTATAAACCACACATTGCAAAAGATGTTGTTTTGCAAATTTATCAAAACGGCAGACGTTTGAGAGCAGGTGATATTGTGAAGAAAAATTCGACATTAGATTTTGTGTTGGGTGATGGAAAAGAAGTTTTTAATGAAGAAACATTTAGTTCAGAAGAACCAACCGATACGTTAGTACCATCGGATACTCCGATAGAAGAACAACCAGTTGAATTTAAAGAGAATAATGGCGGATTATAAAACGGAAAACGAGTTAGAAGACGAATTATTTGAACACCATCGTTTTGAAGCAGCAAAAGGACAATCTGCTTTGCGAGTGGATAAATTTTTGATGAATTTGATTGAAAATACCACGCGAAATAAAATTCAACAAGCAGCAGAATCGGGTTACATTTTAGTAAACGATGTTGCGGTAAAGTCAAATTATAAAGTAAAAGCAGGGGATATTGTTCGTTTGGTTTTGGCTCATCCTACTTATGAGCAATTACTCACGTCAGAAAATATTCCATTAGATATAATCTTTGAAGATGATCAATTATTGGTCATCAACAAACCGGCAGGTATGGTGGTTCATCCAGGTCATGGAAATTATTCAGGAACTTTAGTCAATGCATTGGCGTTTCATTTTGAAAATTTACCCATGAATAGTTCGGAACGTCCTGGATTAGTGCATCGTATCGATAAAGACACAACCGGATTGTTAGTTGTTGCTAAAACCGAACATGCGATGGCTTATTTGTCTAAGCAATTTGCTGAAAAAACGTCAGAACGAGAATATATTGCTTTAGTTTGGGGAAATATTGAGGAAGAAGAAGGTACCATTGAAGGTAATATCGGTCGCCATGATACTAATCGAATGCAAATGGCAGTTCACGAAAGTGAAGAAAAAGGAAAGCCAGCAGTTACCCATTATAAAGTATTGGAACGATTTGGTTATGTTACTTTAATTTCTTGTCAATTAGAAACGGGAAGAACACACCAAATAAGGGTTCACATGAAACATATTGGTCATACGCTTTTTAATGACGAGCGTTATGGTGGTAATTCTATTTTAAAGGGAACAACTTTTACAAAATACAAACAGTTTATTGATAATTGTTTTAAAACTTTGCCTAGACAAGCACTTCATGCTAAAACACTAGGTTTTGAACACCCAATTACCAAAGAGTTTTTACGTTTTGATACGCCAATTCCACAAGATTTACAGGATTGTATTGAAAAATGGAGGGTATATTCAAAAGCACAAACGTTTACCGAAGAGACATAATTTCCTTAATTATCTTTTAATCGTATGAAAATTGTTATTTCACCAGCAAAATCTTTAAATTTAGATAAAGAACTTCCTACATCTTTATTTACGGAAGCGACTTTTTTAAAACAAGCTGAAACCATTCAGAAAACCTTAAAAAAGAAAAAGCCCAAACAGCTTATGGAATTGATGGATATTTCTGAAAAATTAGCAGATTTAAATTGGCAAAGAAATCAAGATTGGCAACTTCCTTTTACGCCAGAAAATGCTCGTCCAGCAATTTATACTTTTGATGGTGAAGTCTATACCGGTTTAGATGCCTATTCATTACCAGTTGAAAAAGTTGGAGTTTTACAAGATAAATTACGCATTTTATCTGGATTGTATGGCATATTAAAACCTTTAGATTTAATACAAGCCTATCGATTAGAAATGGGTACTTCCATTGCGATAGGTACGAAAAAAAATCTATACGAATTTTGGAAAAATACACTTACAGATCAATTAAATTCAGAGCTAAATAAAGACGAGTTATTTGTGAATTTGGCCAGTAACGAATATTTTTCAGCCGTTGATATAAAAAAACTAAAAGTTCCTGTTATTACTCCAGAATTTAAAGATTATAAAGACGGAAAACTTAAAATGATTTCGTTTTTTGCCAAAAAAGCAAGAGGTTTAATGGTACGATATATTATAGATACGAATGCTGAAACTGTTGAAGATTTAAAAGGCTTCAACTATGAAGGTTATGCATTTGATGCTAATTTAAGTAACGGAAACAAATTGGTGTTCACCCGATAATTAATTATTCAACCAATTCTCTAATATTTTTTTTCCATCGGGAGTTAAAATACTTTCTGGATGAAATTGCACACCTCGTACATCATAAACACTATGTTTAACCGACATTATGTTTTTGTTTTCATCTACAGAAGTAATTATTAAATTTTGCGGAAAATTGTCATTTGAAATTACCCAAGAATGATAACGACCAACTTCAATTTCATTAGATAAATTAGTAAAAATAGCATCATTTTCAATAATGCTTATTTTTGAAGCAACGCCATGATACACCTTATCTAAATTAATTAATGTGCCACCAAAAACTTCTCCGATAGCTTGTAATCCCAAACAAATTCCTAAAATACTTTTGGTTTTAGCATAGGTTTGTATAACATCTTTTAGTAAACCTGCTTCGCTTGGAATTCCTGGGCCTGGCGATAAAACTATTTTATCAAAAGCATCTAATTCTTTTAATTCAAATTCGTCATTTCTAAAAACAGTAACCTTAGCACCAAGATCATCTAAATAGTGAACTAAATTATAGGTAAAACTATCGTAATTATCAATTACAGCAATTTTCATTAATATAAATTAGGATATTTAGACGGATTAGCTTCGTTCATAATTGCATACACTTTCTCAAAAATATCTTCTGCAGATGGTTTTGAAAAATAATCACCATCCGTTCCATAAGCTGGTCTGTGTGGTTTTGCAGTTAAAGTTTGCGGTGCACTATCTAAATATTGGTATGCCTTTTGATTTTCAATAATCTCTTGTAAAATATAAGCACTTGCTCCACCAGGAACGTCTTCATCAACCACTAAAAGGCGGTTTGTTTTTTCGATAGATTTCACAATATCATGTTTGATATCAAATGGTAAAAGGGATTGAATATCAATAATTTCGGCACTAATTCCAATCGATTCTAATTCGTTAGCTGCTTGTTCTACCAAACGTAAAGTTGAACCATAACCCACTAAAGTTATATCAGTTCCTGTTTTGATGGTTTCAACTACACCAATAGGTGTTTTAAATTCACCTAGGTTAGTAGGCATTTTTTCTTTTAATCGGTAACCATTTAAACATTCGATAACCAAAGCAGGTTCGTCAGATTCTAAAAGAGTATTATAGAAACCGGCCGCTTTTGTCATGTTTCTTGGAACTAAAACATGAATTCCTCTTAATGCATTAATAATCATACCCATTGGCGAACCTGAATGCCAAACACCTTCTAAGCGGTGACCACGTGTTCTTATAATTAAAGGTGCTTTTTGTCTTCCAGCTGTTCGATAATGTAGTGTAGCTAAATCATCACTCATGATTTGAATAGCATACAACAAATAATCTAAATATTGAATTTCAGCAATTGGACGTAATCCTCGCATTGCCATACCAATTCCTTGTCCTAAAATTGTTGCTTCACGAATTCCTACATCGGCAACGCGTAATTCACCATATTTTTCTTGCATTCCTTCTAAACCTTGGTTTACATCACCAATATTACCTGAATCTTCACCAAAAATTAGTGTTTCAGGATATTTTGAAAAAATGGCATCAAAATTTTCTCTTAAGACTAAACGAGCATCAACTTCTTCTGCTGTTGCATCATAAGTAGCTGGAGTTTCTTTTATATTGGTTACCGATTTTTCTGAATGTGAAAATAAGTGCGAACTGAATTTAGGTTGGATTTTTTCGGTGTAATTTTTGATCCAAGTAGCTAAACTGGCACGAGAATTTTCTTTGATAATCATTCGAAGAACTTTTCTAGCAGCTACTAAAATATCTTTGCGAATGGGCTCTTTTATTGAAGCTACTTCATTGGCAATTTTCTCTATAAAAACTTTATTTTCACTTTCAGAAGCAATAGATTTTAATAAACTAACTAATTCTTGTTGTTCTGTTTTTATAGGAGATATAAAGTTATTCCAAGCGGTTTTTTTTCCTTCTAAAACGTCTTTTTTGGCTTGATTATCTATTTCATCTAATTCTTCAAGTGTAGCTAAATTATTGTCAATTAACCAGGTTTTCATTTTCACCAAACAATCAAATTCTGCTTCCCAAGCTAATCGAGCTTCATTTTTATAACGTTCGTGACTACCAGAAGTTGAATGTCCTTGAGGTTGCGTTAATTCTTGAACGTGAATTAATACTGGAACATGCTCTTCACGGGCAATTTGAGAAGCTTTTTGATAGGTTTCTACTAATGATGGATAATCCCAACCTTTTACTCGTAAAATTTCGTACCCTTTATTTTCTGCATCTCTTTGGAATCCTTTTAAAATTTCGGAGATATTTTCTTTTGTAGTTTGATGGCGTGCATGGACCGATATACCGTATTCATCATCCCAAACACTCATGACCATTGGTACTTGTATTACACCAGCCGCATTGATAGTTTCAAAGAATAATCCTTCTGAAGTAGAAGCATTTCCGATGGTTCCCCAAGCTATTTCATTACCATTTTTTGAAAAGTTTGTTTGATTAATTCCAGAAACATTTCTGTAAATTTTTGAAGCTTGCGCTAATCCTAATAAACGAGGCATTTGCCCAGCAGTAGGAGAGATGTCTGAACTCGAATTTTTTTGTTGGGTTAAATTATTCCAATTTCCGTTTTCGTCTAATGAATGGGTTGCAAAGTGACCGCCCATTTGTCTACCGGCACTCATGGGATCAAAATTAATATCGGCATGACCATATAAACCAGCAAAAAACTGTTCAATGGTCAACTGTCCAATGGCCATCATGAACGTTTGGTCTCTGTAATAGCCTGATCGAAAATCACCATTTAAAAATGATTTTGCCATTGCTAATTGAGGAACTTCTTTTCCATCGCCAAAAATGCCAAATTTAGCCTTTCCAGTTAGCACTTCTTTTCGACCTAATAAGCTACATTCTCTACTGATTCTTCCAATTTTATAATCATTGAGAACTTCATTTTTGAAATCTTCAAAAGTGACTACTTCAGATGTAATTGCTGTTTCCATAAACGTTACTACGAAATTGATAATTTAACAAATTTAATTAAATCAGAATTATAAAACAATATGACCGACTTCTTTTTTTTAATTATTACTAATTTATCAAAGGTTTTGGTTTTAAAAAACCAATGAATTCATTAATTAGGCAGTTTTGGTTATGAATTTCGTAATAAATTTTATGTTTTTATATTAAAACCATTTTCTTGTAAAAAGCGATACTAAAGTTTTTGGACTTAAGGTGACTACAAATCTGATTTTTTCACCATATGTATTAGAGTTTAATTCAAATCCGTTTGAGGAATAAAGGGGTAAAAAAAGTTCAAAATAATCAGGAACAAGATTAAGATGTAAACCTGAATCATATACAAATTTTGGATTGCTGTATTTGTTTTTCATCATTCCAACATCTCCATAGACTTGAATCCAATTCCAAATGTTTAAAGTAGCGTTTACGGTGCTCATCCACTGGTTTGCAAATCGATCTTCTAATTTTGATTTGAATCCTCCCTCGGCATATACATATTGTTGACTGTATATTCCAGTAGCTTCACTTCGCCCTAAAAGATTGTAATCAAACAAATAATCATTTGGTCGATCTAAACCAAAACTATAGAAATCTGATTGAGTACTTCTAAACATGAAAGTACCTAAATAAAAGCGTAAACTAATTTGACGATTGTTTTCAAATAATTTTCGATAGTGAATTTCAGTAGCCACTTTTCCGAAAGAACTAGAAATTTGGAAGTCGTTTGAAAAAACGAAATGCTTTGTACCTTCTGATTGGTAGTTGGTATATTTTGCATTGAAAATAGAATAATTTTCGGTGCTTTTATCAATTGTAAAAGGCGATTTTTCTCTATTAACATAGACTTGACGTAATTGAATAACTTCAGATTTATTTTTGCGCAAATTTTCATCTCTGAATCGGAATTGAATAATTGGAATTAAATTCGTATAAAATGCATCTGGAGTATAATGAAAACGTGAACCGGTTATTAAGTATCTAATAGAGTTTAATTTTCCTTTTTCTCTAATATTATCTTCAACTATAGCATTAAATTTACCAACTAAAGTATTGGTGCCTGAGGAAAACATTGGTAAAACACTAAAGGTAAAAGGTTTGTTAAGAATTGATCTATTGTTGATTCGTAATCCTACTGCAATTCCATCATAAGCATTAAATTCTACTTCTGGAACATAAAAAATTTGGTTAAAATGTGGTTCTTCTAAATCCTTCAAGAAATTTAATTTAAATGGTTTGTTGTTGAAAAATAATCGGTTAAATGATTTCCAATTATTGCGTAAATTGTATTCTGGAACTTCGTTATTGTAATTAAGAACAATTTTATCGGCTCCTAATCTAGGAATACTAAATGTTGAATCTGTGGAAACATTGTGAATCCACATTTTATTCACAATGCTTTTGTTTTTTAATTGGTATAACGAAATTGGCACATTTGTATTTGTTTTATTAATTAAAGTGAGTGATATCGTATCCTTCGTTTTGGTTACCTTTCCAAATTTATAATCAACTACATCACGTGTTTCTATCATAGTTCTAAAAAACCAATCGATTTTTTTTGATGTATTTTGCTCTAAAATGGTTTCAAGTTGTCTAGCATTTGAACTAGAATATTGATTTAGTTGTAAAAATTCTTTAATGCTAGTTAGTACAATTTCATTTTCTAAATACTTGTCTAGATAATTAAAACATAATCCAGCTTTGTATTTGTTTGCAATTTGTTCGTTAAATTTTATCAGTTTGTTTTTAGGTTCGTTTAGTGCTTGGTCGAGATTTTTTCGAGCCATTAACATGTGTAAATAATTGTATTGTTGATTAAATGGGAGTGTTATAAAATGATATGATTTTAGTAGATTTAAGTCGGCTAAATTACCTGTCATTTTGCAATTTGGATAATATTTTTCAATATACTTCATCATCAGGAAAACTTGAATTCCGTCATATATCCAAGCTTCATTTCTAGGATTCAATTGCAAATTTTCTTTTAGATAATTGTTTAAGTAAGTTTTTAAAATTTTAAGTTCAAATAAAAATTCATCTTGAAAAGGACTCAAAAATCCTGGAAGTTGATTGAGCCCATAAAACGGTTGACGAAGATAATCTTCTTCCGAAATTAAGATTTTGGAAGTAAATGGTAATCCTAAATTTAAACTTGTAAAACAAACAATTCTATCAATGATTTCCTGTTTTCTTGCATCAGTAACTTTTGGTTCAACAAGACTATAATTAACTACTATTTGTTCGTTTTTATAGGTGGAAAAAGTGCTTTTAGTTTGCAAATAGATTACTACTTCATTTTTGTTAGTTCCATATAAATGATGATTATTCTTAATTGAATTGGAATCGATTTTTAGAGTAATTAAATTACTTGTTATCTCAAAGTTTGTAGAAGTTTCTAGTTGAATTTCATAATTTGAGAGCGCATTTGGTATATCATCCAGATTCTCATTACTTTGTTGAATAAATTGCTTATTTTTATATTGAGAGGGTGTTAAATACCAATGTTTTAAAATAAGATTTCCATCTTTATCAAATCCATATTTTGTAAATTTTTCATTCGGAATTTTCACGGAATATTCTAAATAGAGGGTTTCTGATTTGCAAGGAAGAATAGGCGAACTAAGAATTACTTTTACTATGTCAATTTGATTGTTTTTTCGTTCCCATTTAATCAAATTTTGTTGTGAATCAATAATTGATTGAATACTTGTAAATCCTCTATCAGTTTCATTTGCTAAATGAAAAGTTCTATTAAATTCATCTGAAAAATGGAGTGCAAGAAGTGAATTTTTTGATGAAAAGGCATGATTCCAATCGTTAATTATAATTTCAGAAAGGGTATCGGTTGAAGTATTATTGTAGGTTAAAGACTGCTTTATGTGCAATATTTTATTTTCAGCATCAACCACAACATTCATTTTTGAAGAATGCTGGGCGAAATTAGAAATCGCTAAAAAAAGCATTAAAAAAGTTAAATAATTTTTTAGCATGTAAAAGTGTAGTAAATTAATTTTTTTATAAAAATAGTTAAAATTAATTATTTGAAAACGTATATAAAATTAAATATTTATTGATTAAGTGAAATTATGTGTCACATATTAGGTAACTTTGTTGAAAATATTATATTATGTTACTTCGAATTTTATGGGTTATTTTTTTAGTGACTTCATATTCTTCATTGGCACAGGTTGTTATTAACGAAATTGATGCAGACAATCCTGGCAGTGATGTTAGAGAATTCGTTGAATTAAAATCTAATGTTCCTAATTTTTCCCTAAATGGTTATGTACTGGTTTTTTTTAACGAATCAAATACATCTAGCTATTATGCTTATGATTTAGATGGATTTGTTACTGATGCTAATGGTATTGCACATTTTGGGAATATTTTAGTTTCACCATCACCCATTGGCACCATACCGAATAATAAAATACAAAATGGACCCGATGTTGTTGCATTGTATTTAGGTAATGCTACAGATTTTCCTAATACAACATCCTCTGGTACTTTGGCAACTACTACCAACTTAGTTGATGCAATTGCTTATTCAAATAGCAATACTACCGTAGCCTCTAATTTAATGGCTCTTTTAAACCTTTCGGTTAGTACAGCAGATATTGAAACAACTAATTCAGTCTCAAAGTCAATTCAACGTAAAAATGATGGTACTTATGAAGTAAAAGCACCAACCCCAGGAGTTAATAATGATGGAAGTGGAGTTGCTTTGAACTATTTATCTACTTCATTGATTGCTGATAATTTTATTGAAGGTGAACAAATTACTATTCAATTTACTACCACAGCACCCGTTACTTCTAATCTTGTTTTTACCTTTACTTTACAAGAAGGAAATTTCACAGCAGCAGATTATTCTGGACCAAATGTTAATTCAACTTCTGGAATTGTTACGGTAACCATTTTGTCAGGAACTTCTACGGCATCTACGATTATAAATCTAACAGATGATGTTGTATTTGAAGGGGATGAAGAAACACATCTTGTTTTATCTACTTTACCAACGGGTTATGTTAAGAATAATGATAATATTTTCATTCGTATTTATGATAATGATTTTATCGTTCAAAATTTTGGTACTCCATTAAATCCTACATATGGTAATGTTTCACCTACTATTCCATCCGGATATTATGATTCATTGGAAGGATTGTCTGGTGTTGCTTTAAGACAAGCTTTGCAAGACATCATTGCAAATCCTTCGGTTGTTAGGCTACATAGTTATGCTGATATTTGGGATATTATCCGAACTGCCGATCAAAATCCAGCTAACTCCAACCAAGTTTGGTGTATGTACGTTGAATCTCCAATGGCTAAGATTGACCAACAAGTTGGTAGTAGTATTGTAGGAAAATGGAATCGTGAGCATATTTTTTGTCAATCTAGAGGTGGTTTTGAAGTTTCAAGTAATGATACTGCAGATGGTATTAATTTTTGGAGTTCAACAAGCGCAGCTTCGGTTGTAGATGGTGTTTCTGATGCACATCATATACGGGTTGAAAATGGTCAAGAAAATTCTTCGCGAAATAATAAAAATTATGGTACAGTAAATTCGGCAACAGTTTACGCTGGCCCTTCTAATTCGCAAGGGTCATGGCGGGGAGATGTAGCACGTGCATTGTTTTATATGGCAGTTCGTTTTAATGGATTGAATGTTGTGAATGGTGATCCCAGTGAATACTTACCAAGTACAACAACTTCTTCGGGAAATATTGGCGATTTAGCAACGTTATTAACTTGGAATACAACAGATCCGAGAGATGATTTTGAAATGAATCGCAATAATTATATTTATACTTGGCAAATGAACCGCAATCCATTTATTGATTATCCTCTTTTAGCGAATTATATTTTTGGAGCTAATTTTGGGCAACCTTGGTCGGCTAGTTTATCTACTCAAAATTCTATTCAAAATAAAATTGTGGCATATCCAAATCCAGCAGAAGATTATCTGATTATTTCAGGATTAGAAGGTAATGCAAAAGCTGAAATTTATACCCTTACAGGTCAATTAATTCAAAGCGTCGAATTTGATAATCAAATTAAACTGAATATAAATTTCTGTCCAGGATTGTATTTAGTTACGATAACTAATGGCTTACAAACAATTACAAAGAAAATAATTGTAAAGTAAATGAAAAGCCCTTCGATTTGAAGGACTTTTTTTATTAGAAATTTGGCGATAAATTATACTTTTTGTAGAAGTTATCTAATGCTTCCAAAACTTCATCTTCTGTATCTACAACTTTAATCAAGTTCAAATCTTCTGGACTAGCATTTTTCATTTTGTCAATCATGACATTTTTAATCCAATCCAATAAACCCGACCAAAATTCGGTTCCCACCAAAATAATGGGAAATTTTCCAATTTTCTTTGTTTGAATTAAAGTTACGGCTTCAAATAATTCGTCTAAAGTTCCAAAACCTCCTGGCATTACCACAAAACCTTGTGAATATTTTACAAACATAACTTTTCTTACAAAAAAGTAATCAAAATTTAAGTTTTTGTCTTTATCGATATATGGATTGAAGTGTTGCTCAAAAGGTAATTCAATATTTAAACCTACTGATGTCCCGCCGCCATGATGCGCTCCTTTATTTCCAGCTTCCATGATACCAGGACCACCACCTGTAATAACGCCATATCCTGCTTTACTGATTTTGAAAGCAATTTTTTCAGCTAATAAATAGTATTTGTCTTCTGGTTTTGTTCTTGCTGAACCAAAAATAGATACACAAGGACCAATTCTTCCCATTGATTCGTAACCATTTACGAATTCTGACATGATTTTAAAAATTGCCCATGAATCATTAGTTCTTATTTCATTCCAAGTCTTTTGCTTGAATTTCTCTTGAATTCTGTGATCGTCGTTTTCGTATTGATCTGCTGCCATAATTGTTTTGTTTTTATTATAACTAAGATAATTCTTTTTTCAAAAACTGAGCCGTATAACTCTTTTTATTCTTCACAATTTCTTCTGGAGTTCCTTTTGCAACCACTTCTCCGCCGCCTTTTCCACCTTCATAACCAATGTCAATTACATAATCGGCTAATTTTACGACATCTAAATTGTGTTCGATAATCAACACCGTATTTCCTTTATCCACTAATTTATTAATGACATCCATTAATACACGAATATCTTCAAAATGTAAACCTGTTGTGGGTTCGTCTAAAATATAAAAGGTGTTTCCGGTATCTTTTTTAGACAATTCGCCTGCTAATTTTATTCGTTGTGCTTCACCACCTGAAAGCGTAGTGCTTTGTTGACCTAATGTAATATAACCCAATCCAACATCTTGAATGGTTTTTACTTTTCGATAGATTTTCGGAATGTTTTCAAAGAATTCTACTGCTTCATCAACCGTCATATTTAATACATCAGAAATTGATTTTCCTTTGTATCGAATTTCCAAAGTTTCTCTGTTAAATCGTTTTCCCATACAAGTTTCGCATTCTACATAAACGTCTGGTAAAAAGCTCATCTCAATAGTTCTAACACCTGAACCTTCACAGGTTTCACATCTTCCTCCTTTTACATTGAAACTAAATCTTCCAGGTTTATATCCTCGAATCATTGCTTCAGGAGTTTGCGTGTACAAACTTCTTATTTCTGAAAACACATCGGTGTAAGTTGCAGGATTAGAGCGAGGTGTTCTTCCAATCGGACTTTGGTCAATGTCGATTACTTTATCAATATTTGCTAATCCTTCAATCTTTTTAAAGGGTTGTGGTTTTTTTACCGCATTGAAAAAATGCGCGTTTAATATCGGATATAACGTTTCGTTAATCAAAGTTGATTTTCCACTTCCTGAAACTCCGGTAACACAAACTAATTTTCCTAACGGAATTTCAATCGATACATTTTTTAAATTATTTCCAGTAGCACCTGATAATTTAATGGATTTTCCGTTGCCTTCTCTACGTGTTTTTGGCACTTCAATCTTCATTTTTCCATTCAAATATTGAGCGGTAATCGTATCTTCTTTTAATAGTTCTTTTGGTGTTCCTTTACTGATGATTTGTCCACCAAAACGACCTGCTTTCGGACCAATATCAATCACATAATCGGCACGTTCTATCATGTCTTTGTCGTGTTCTACTACAATTACAGAGTTTCCTATATCACGTAAACTTTCTAATGATTTAATCAAACGTTCGTTGTCTCTTTGGTGTAAACCGATACTTGGTTCGTCTAATATATACAATACCCCAACCAATTGCGAACCAATTTGCGTTGCCAATCGAATACGTTGCGCCTCACCACCCGATAGTGATTTTGAACTTCGGTTTAAGGATAAATAGTTCAAACCAACATCCAACAAAAACTGTAATCGAGCCTTAATTTCTTTCAAAATTTCAGTTGAAATAACATGTTGTTTTTCAGAAAGGTGATTTGGTAAATCAGCAAACCATTCGGTTAATTCGGCAACGTCCATTTGAACTAATTCGCCGATATTTTTTCCGTTTAATTTGAAATACAACGATTCTTTTCTCAAACGTGTACCTTCGCAATCAGGACAATTATTTTCGTCCATAAATTCTTTTGCCCAGCGTTTGATACTTGCTGAATCGGAATTATCGTATTGATTTTTAATGAAGTTTGAAATCCCCTCAAAATCGATTTTATAATCTTTAGTAATTCCCATAACCTTTGATACAACAGAGAATTTTTCGTTTCCACCATACAAAATCATTTCCATGGCTTCTTTCGGAATATCCTCAATAGCATCGGTTATTTTGAAATTATATTTTTGGGCAATAATTTCCAATTGTTTAAAAATCCAAGAACTTTTATATTCACCCAAAGGAGCAAAACCACCATTTTTAATCGATGATTTCGGATTAGGGATAATTTTCTGTAAGTTAATTTCGTTCACAGTTCCTAATCCGTTACAACAAGGGCAAGCACCTTTTGGAGAATTGAATGAAAAATTATTGGGTTCAGGATTTGGATACGAAATTCCGGAAGACGGACACATTAAATTACGACTGTAAAAGCGCACTTCTTGACGCTCTTGCTCGATTACCATCATTACGTCTTCACCATGATACATTGCAGTTTTAATACTTTCCGATAAACGTTTACCAGTATCTTCTTCGGTATCAATAGCCATTCTATCGATTACAATTTCAATATCATGTGTTTTGTATCGATCTACTTTCATGCCAAATTCTAAATCTCGAATTTGACCATTCACCCGAACTTTTAAAAAGCCTTGTTTGGCAATTTGTTCAAATAATTCGCGATAATGTCCTTTACGAGAACGAACAACAGGTGCTAAAATAGAAATTCGTTTTCCGTTAAAATCTTCTAAAATTAGTGATTTAATTTGGTCATCCGAATAGGAAACCATTTTTTCGCCTGTATTATAACTGAAAGCATCAGCTCCTCTAGCATATAACAAACGTAAAAAATCATATATTTCAGTAATTGTTCCTACGGTTGAACGTGGCGATTTACTAGTGGTTTTTTGTTCAATAGCAATTACTGGCGAAAGTCCGTCAATTTTATCTACATCAGGACGCTCTAATCCACCCAAAAATTGACGAGCATAAGCCGAAAAAGTTTCAATGTATCTTCTTTGTCCTTCGGCATAAATGGTATCAAACGCCAATGACGATTTGCCAGAGCCCGAAAGTCCTGTAATTACCACTAGTTTTTCACGTGGAATGGATACATCAATATTTTTAAGATTATGGGCTCTAGCTCCAATAATTTCAATGAATTCGTCAGGTGTATGTTGCATAATTTTAAGCAAAACGCAAAGATACTGATTTCAAATCAATATTTACCCTAGACAAGTGTGAAGAAAATAAAAAAGAAAGCGCTACAGTAAACGCTTTCTTTGTCTATTATTGATGTAATCATTGATGGCTTTTTTTGTGGTAACCCAATTTCTACCTTCTTTATAAGCATCAATTTTACCTTGCCTTGCTAATAAACTAACATATTCTTGACTGTAGGGTGTATTTGGCTCACTAACAATACTTGTAATCGATTGATAATCTTCATCATCATCACTTGGAATAGAAGTTAAATATATATTAACAGAACGTTCTAAAGCTTGGCAAATTAATAGCGTTAACTTTTGATAATTACCATTATTTGCTTGATTTAAAGCGTCATAATATTTTTTTCTATCATTTTTTAATATAATGGCCGGCGGAAATCCTTTTCGCATGAGTAATAAATTCATTGCTAAACGAACGGTTCTTCCGTTTCCATCAAAAAAAGGATGAATCCAAACCAATTTATGATGAAAAATAGTAGCCAACTCAATTTCATTCAATTGCAACGGATTTTCGTTTACAAAATGAATCAATTCATCTAATAAATCAGAAACTTTATTAGCATTTGGAGGAATAAAATTTGCACCAGTAATTCTTACGCCAGCGTTTCTTATTCTTCCTGCGAAATCATCTTCAATTGTTCTTAATACCAAACCATGAAGCGACAAAATATCAATACTTCTAAGAATATAGTCATCATTAATAATTTGATACAAATAATTAATGGCGTGCTCGTGATTTTTTGCTTCAAAATGCTCTCTTAATGATTTTCCTTTAACGGTAATTCCATCTTGAAGCACCATTTGTGTTTCTCGAAGTGAGAGCGTGTTACCTTCAATACTATTAGAATTATAAGTCCATTCTATAGAAAGCGATTCTTTAATTTTTGAAATAGCCGAATAGGGAAGTGGTCTGTTTTGATTGAGCACAGCGAGTTTATCATACAATCTTTCGAAAGTTGATTGAAATTCTTCTCGATATGATAAATCTATATTCCACATATTTTTTAAAAATCAACCACAAAGGTATTAATATCGTATAGAATAAAAAAATATTTTATCCGATATTTAAATTTTTGACAATTGATTTGGCTATTAGATGTTGGAATTTTGAATTTTAGTTACTGGAATTTACCTAATAGTTGTACTAAATTAGTTCTTGTAGTTGATTTACTCAATTATCATAGATTTCAAACGGTGTCTGTATTTTTCCAATACGAGATGTTTGTGGATAAATCCAAGAAAGATCCCATCTTTTAAAACAGGGAGTACTTTACAATCAGAAGTGTCAAATTTATCCATTATGGTTTCTAATGTTTCATCGTAGAAAATGATTTCTTTAGGAGGTTGCATTATTTCCTCGACAGCGGTATATTTAACTTTAAATGCTGAAAATACAATTGGACGAATGTCATCCAATACAATTAATCCAATTAAATGATTGTCATTGTCTAAAACAGGAAAGAAATGCTCGTCTGATTCTTGAATTTTTTGTACCAATTCCTCTAAACTATTACTCAATGAAATTGGTTGATAATCAGTTTGAATTAATTTTGAAACGTCTATAGAATTAAGAATATTGGTGTCTCTATTATCGGTGAAAACTTCCCCTTTATCGGCTAAATTTTTGATATCAAATGAATACGGTTCAAAACGTTTAGAAATAGCAAAACTTACCGAAGATACAATCATTAAAGGCACCATTAAATTATATCCTCCTGTAATCTCTGCAATAAGGAAAATAGCTGTTAATGGCGCATGAAACAATCCGCTTAGTATTCCAGCCATTCCAACAAGCGTAAAGTTTCCAACAGGTAATTTTGATAGCCCTAAAACATTAACAAAATAAGCCAAACAAAACCCTAAATAAGAACCTACGAATAAAGAAGGTGCAAAATTTCCGCCATTGCCTCCAGCACCAAGAGTAAAGCTAGTGGCATATACTTTAATTAGCATCGTTGCACTTACAAACAGTAATAGAATCCATTTAGAATCTTTAAAGGGTTCAAAAAAAGTATTTTGTACTAACTTTTCAGGATTATTATCTGCTAATAGCTTAATGCTTTCATACCCTTCGCCAAATAGAGAAGGAAATAAGAAGATCAAGATTCCAAGAATTCCAGCTCCAAATAATGCTTTGTTAATGTAGTTGAATTTTAATTTGGAAAAAAAATGTTCAATTTTCCTGAAAGTTCGTGCATAATTTATGGAAACAAATCCGCTAAGTATACCTAGTAAAACATAATAAGGTAAATTATGAAAATCAAAAAATTGTACCTTTTTAAAGGAAAATAAGACATCTTCATTTAGCATTATTGTTGAAACTAATGCTCCAGTGGCAGCACTAATCATTATTGGAATGAAAGCTGTAATACTAATTTCGGTTAAAACTACTTCTATTGCAAATAATACACCCGCAATTGGAGCGTTAAAAGCAGCACTTATTCCGGCTGCAACACCACATGCTAATAGTAAGGTTCGGTCTTTGTAACTAAGTCTGTAATTTTGTGCATAATTACTACCAAAAGCAGCACCTGTAATGGTAATAGGTGATTCTAATCCGGCACTACCTCCCATGCCTACAGTAAACGAACTGGTAATAATTTGGGCAAACATTTGTTTTCGAGGCATAATCCCACGTTTTTTTGCCACAGCATACATGATTTGAGCTGTACCTTTTTCAATGGAACCATCAAGCACTTTTTTAATGATAATTACTGTAATTATAATTCCAATAACCGGTAGAGTACTGTTACTAAAAGGAAGATGAAAAACTTCATCTAGTTTTTGAGAGGATTTGAATACCCAATGGGCAAAAGTTTTTAATACAATTACCGCAAGTGCAGAGGATATTCCAACTAACACACAAGACAAATAAATAAATTGTCGAGGTGTTAACATTGATTTTAATATAAAAATAAAACCCTCTAACCGTCTAAAATTTTTATGTAGTATGGTTTTAAAGGAATTCTTTTTTTTTGATGACATTGTATTGTTGTATTTTTTACGAAGGTAAATTTTTAAACTGATAAATAAAATAAAATTAAAGTAATCGCAAAGCTTCTCTTGAGCTTAAAGGTTTTAAGTTTGTCGATAATACAAAGTTTTTAACGCCAATAGGATTAAATCTGCTATAATCTCGTAAAGCCCAACCAATAGCTTTTTGAATAAAAAACTCGTTAGAGTCCTTATGTTTTTCGCATTCTGATTTGAGTAATTCAAAATTTGTTTTTTCTTTGTAACTCAACTGAAATAATAGCGCACTTCGGTTAAGCCACATGTTATTTGAATTAGAAAATCGTTCAATAACATTAAAGGTTTCTGATGGAAATTGTTTTAAATAACCTCCCAATAAATATTTTGCTATTGTATCAACTGAATCCCACCATGAGTTGGTTATTATAAGTTTTTCAATCAGATATATATCTTCAATAGTATAGTTTTTTTTGAATTCTTTTACTAACAAGTCGATAGCACATATGTGAAATTCTCTTTCTTTCATATTAAATAATTCCCAAGCAATATTTCTAAAATTAGACTTAATCTCAATTTCGTGTGCAAGATATTTTGTTTTGAAAATAGTTCTTCGTTGTTCCGTTTTTATACCCAAAAAAACAAACTTATTTTTCATATATTTTTCCATTGGAATTGCTATAGTTCTATTCGATACAGCTTTATAATCTTGGAAAATTGATTCACAAAATTTCATAGAGTTCAGTTATTTTTATTTTACTAGATTCTTTTAATTCTTCAAAGAACAAAGTGAATTCGTTTTCAAATTCTTTATAATAGTTTTTAAGTTCTACCACAGCTTCTTGCATCGCAACTCTATGGTGTGTTTTGTAATCCATTTGTAAAAGAATTTTTTCAATTCCAGTTACTGATGCATAACTTTCAAACCAATTTTGAGTTACTAAATAAGGAACAATTTTCGTCGTTTTTTCAGGAAGTAGATCCAGATTATTTTTCAATATTTCATAAAAATTTTTCGAAAAATCGGGTAGCGAAATAGACGAATATTTTTCCCAGTTTTTCGCTAAAAAATGATCATATACAATATCCATAATTACCCCCGAATAATGACCATATTTTTCATGTAATCGATGCTTACTTTGTCTGTAAATAGGATGTGCATCTGTAAAAGAGTCAATGTGTCGATGTAATAAAATTCCCAACTGTAACTCTTTCTCATAATTTAGATATTGGCTCCCTTTGACGCTATCGGCCATAAAATTTCCAATTTTTATTAAATCATTTGAACCAGACAAATAAACATGAGCCAGATAATTCATTTTAGTAGATTCTTTTTGTAAATATAAAAAAAATAGTCGTGTATGTGTCACTTTGCGAACTACATCTTTTATATTTGTAGTTTAAAATTAATTTGTATAAAATGACATTAATAAAATCGATATCTGGAATCAGAGGAACTATAGGTGGAGTAGTAGGAGATAACTTAACGCCAGTTGATGCTGTAAAATTTGCATCGGCATACGGTTCATTTTTAAAAATAAGACACGCTTCAAAAGGAAATGAACGATTAAAAGTTGTTATTGGTCGTGATGCTAGAATTTCAGGACCAATGATCCATAATTTAGTTATGAATACTTTGGTTGGTTTAGGAATTGATGTTATTGATTTAGGCTTGTCAACTACTCCAACAGTTGAAATTGCAGTACCACTTGAGAAAGCTGACGGTGGTATTATTTTAACCGCTTCACACAATCCAAAACAATGGAATGCCTTAAAATTACTTAATGAAAAAGGGGAATTTTTAAGCGGAAAAGAAGGTGAATTAATTTTGGAAATTGCAGAAAAAGAAGCTTTTGATTTTTCTGATGTCGATAATTTAGGTGAAGTAACTGAGAACAATGCCTATATGGATATTCATATTGATGAAGTACTTGAATTACCTTTGGTTAATGCTGATTTAGTAAAAACCAAAAAGTTTAAAGTGGTTGTAGATGGTGTTAATTCTTCTGGAGGTATCATTATTCCTAATTTATTAGAGCAAATGGGCGTTGAGGTAGTTAAATTATATTGCGAACCTAATGGTAATTTTCCACACAATCCAGAACCATTGAAGGAGCATTTGGGCGATATATGCCAATTAGTTGTAGCTGAAAAAGCCGATTTTGGAATAGTAGTCGATCCAGATGTAGATCGTTTAGCATTTATTTCTAACGATGGAGAAATGTTTGGTGAAGAATACACGTTGGTTGCTGTAGCTGATTATGTTTTATCAAAAACTCCAGGAAATACCATTTCAAATATGTCTTCTTCTCGTGCCTTAAGAGATATTACCGAAAAACATGGCGGAAGCTATCAAGCCAGTGCTGTGGGAGAAGTAAATGTAGTCGAATTAATGAAGAAAACCAATGCAATTATTGGCGGTGAAGGAAATGGAGGAATAATTTATCCATCTTCACATTATGGACGAGATAGTATGGTTGGTGTGGCTTTATTTTTAACTTATTTAGCCGTACAAGATAAAACGGTAGCCGAGATTAGAGCAAGTTTTCCGCAATACTTTATGAGTAAAAATAAAATTGAATTGACGCCTCAAATTGATGTAGATAATGTATTGGCTACCTTAACAGATAAATACAAATCCGAAAATATCACAACAATTGATGGTGTAAAAATTGATTTTCCTACCGAATGGGTGCATCTAAGAAAATCAAATACGGAGCCTATAATTCGTATTTATACTGAAGCACCAACACAAAACGAAGCAGATGTTTTAGCCGAACGTTTTGTAAAAGAATTAAAAGAAATAGCAGGAATATAATTCATAAAAAAGAGTAACTCGAGTTACTCTTTTTTTATTCAATAAATTTAAGAATGGATTCGATTACTGCTGAATCTCCTAAAATTTTACGATGCCCAAAACCTTCCGTAATAAATAATTCAGAATGTGTCAAATGTTTTTCAATATGAAATGCTGAATTAACCGAAACATCACCATCATTTTGATCATGAATCACCAGCACTGGAATCTGTACTATTTGCGCAGCTTTATAAGCTGAATAATCATTCATTTTTCCTCCAAATTTGGATTCAAAATAATCTTTTATACGCAAACCATATTCGGGTTTAAGTTTTAAATTTTTAACAAAATCATCAATAATATCTTGAATTACATCGCCACTTCCAATAGTTACCGCTTTTTTAACGGCTAAATTTTGTTTTATTGCATTCAAAACCGACATACCGCCTAATGAGTGACCAATAGCATATTCAAATGGGCCATATTTTTGTTCCATTTCTAATATAGATGCAATAAATTCGGGCATAATTGAAAAATTACCTTTCGATTTTCCATGCGCTGGAGCATCAAAACTATACACCATAAATCCTTTTTCAAGTAAGGCATCTGCTATTTTTACTAATTGAGTACCTCTACCAGACCAACCATGAACTAATAAGACTTTCTTAACACTTGAACCATATTGATACACCACAATTTCTTTATTTATTTTTGGAACAAACAACGGAAACTGTTGGCTATTTTCATCCATTGCCAATTCTCTTTTTGGCACTTTATAACGTATTGGTGTTGTAAATAATTTTGCAGCATATAAAGTGGCTAATTTAGTAGAAAAAACTTGTAAAAATTGGGCAATTGCAATAATTATTTTAGGGATTTTTTGGCTTGGAACCACTTTATTTGTATTTTTTGACATACTCATTACTTTTTATGCAAATTACAATAAATTACGGTAAATATTCTATTTATTTATGTTAAAAAATGAAATAGAAAGTAAATTAATAATTAAAAAAAATATAAAATTACCATCATAAGAATATAATAAAATGAGTAAATTTGTAATTAAAATAAACAATTGCTTTATGAAAAATCACCTAAAATTTTCGCTTCTTTTTGTATTGATTATTTCATGTGCTAAAAATCCGTTTACCGGAAAAAGTACAATGGCTTTTGTACCTAATAGTCAAATTTTTCCTTCTGCTTTTCAGCAATACAATCAATTTTTATCTGAAAATAAAGTAGTTTCAGGTACTTCTGATGCTAAACGAATTGAAAACATCGGGTTTAAAATTAAAACTGCGGCAGAACGTTTTTTAACTGCAAATGGTAAACCAGATTATTTGAAGGATTATCAATGGGAGTACAAATTAGTAGAAAGTAAAGAACTTAATGCGTGGTGCATGCCAGGAGGTAAGATTGTTTTTTATACCGGAATTTTACCCGTTTGTAAAGACGATGCGGGTATAGCCGCTGTAATGGGTCATGAAGTAGCGCATGCATTAGCCAATCATGGACAACAAAGAATGAGTGCTGGGTTGTTACAACAATTAGGCGCTGTTGGCGCTGCTGTAGCGGCTGAAAAATACACTCCAAAATATCAAAACGAAGCCATGCAAGCTTATGGTGCAGGTTCGCAAGTGTTAGGAGTATTACCATTTAGTAGAAGTCACGAGAGTGAAGCTGATATGATTGGATTAACATTAATGGCTATTGCAGGTTATGACCCTATTAATGCGGTTAAAGTTTGGGAACGCATGTCTGAACTTTCGAAAGGGAAAACCCCTCCGGAGTTTTTAAGTACACACCCAAGTAACGAAACCCGAATAAAAGAATTAACAGCTTTATTGCCTCAGGCTAAAGCCGAAGCTGCAAAATTCGGTGTTACTTTTAAATAACTAAATAAAATACTATATTTGAATCCCAACTTAACACGTTGGGATTTTTTTATATATGAAAAATTTAGAAAAGGGATCTCCCAAATTAATGCAGGCTTGGGCTTTTTACGATTGGGCAAATTCGGTGTATACTTTAGTAATTGCTTCAACCATTTTTCCAATATATTACGGTGCTTTATTCAGACAAAAAGGAATAGAAGAAATTCAACTTGCTGGTTTTACATTTCAAAGTGATGCACTAATTCCTTATGTTACCGCCATTGGATTTTTAATAATTGCTGTTATTTCACCATTACTTTCAGGTATTGCCGATTATTTAGGAAATAAGAAATTTTTCTTGCAATTTTTTTGTTACCTCGGTTCAATTTCCTGCATGAGTTTGTATTTTTTTTCATTAGAGAATATAGTTGTAAGTCTGTTAATTTATTTACTAGCATTAATAGGTTTTTGGGGAAGTTTGGTGTTTTATAATTCGTATTTGCCAGACATCGCTCCTAAAGAAGAACAAGATCGTATCAGTGCAAAAGGGTTTAGTTTAGGCTATATAGGAAGCGTTATTTCATTACTTATTTGTTTAGCGATGGTTTTATTAGTTGATGAAAGTAAGGCCATTCAAATGATGCGCTATTCTTTTGTTTTAGTAGGTTTATGGTGGATTGGTTTTAGTCAGTATACTTATTATTATTTGCCAAATCATAGGAACGATAAGAAATTACACTTTGATATTATTTTTAACGGTTTTAAAGAATTAAATAAAGTTTGGCAACAAATTAAACATATTGTAGCGCTTAGACGTTATTTAGGTGCTTTTTTTGTATATAGTATGGCGGTACAAACAATAATGATAATTGCTGCCTATTTTGGTGAGAAAGAAGTAAATTGGGAGAGCGATAGTAAGCGAACAATTGGCTTAATCGTCAGTATTTTAGTCATTCAATTAGTAGCTATTTTTGGCGCTTGGATTACTGCTAAATTCGTTTCAAAATTTGGAAACATTAAGACACTGATTTGTTTAAACTTTTTGTGGATTTGCATTTGTACGTATGCCTATTTTGTAATTACGCCCAATGACTTTTATATAGCCGCATTTTGTGTAGGATTAGTTATGGGAGGTATTCAGTCGTTATCTCGCTCTACTTATTCTAAGTTGATTCCAACAGATGCAAAAGACACTACTTCTTTTTTTAGTTTTTATGATGTTGCTGAAAAAATAGGTATCGTCATTGGGATGTTAACCTATGGTTATATCGCAGAAATTACGGGTCGAATCCAGAACGCTATTTTATTTTTAATTTTATTTTTTATTGTAGGATTACTTTTACTCCTAAGAGTACCAAAAAATAAAATTTAGTTTTTATATTTGAAGACTTAATCTATTAATTTATGAAATCACTCAAACCCATCGCATTCTTTTTTTTAATTGCAATTTCTTTTGTTTTAAATTCCTGCAGTAACGAGCCCATAGACCCTGCTATCGATCCAAGCGCTAATAATGGTAGTTCTTCAGGTATGTTACGATGGAGTTGTAAAGTAGATGGAGTGCTTCATGAGTGGAGTGGGGCTTTTGGTGCTACAACAGGTTTGAGTAATTTTGCGATGGACGATCAAAACGCAACAGATGGAAATCCAAATGGTCAATTAATGCTATCAAACAATGATGTGATTTTTTCTTTTATTCTTCCAACAGTTAATACGGGGAATTTTAACCTAAATGGAAGTAGCGAGAATAATGGTTCTGTATTGACATTGTCTGCTACTACAAGCTATGGAACGGTTGACGGACATACAATTACTATGAATATTACAGAATTATCTAATAATACAGCAATTACAGGAGATTTGTCAGGTCGTGTTAAGGGTACATTCTCTGGTTCAATGAGACAAGTAGGAAGTTTACAAACAATTACAATTACAGAAGGTTCTTTTGAAGCTATAAGAGCCCAATAATTAATTTTATAATATTTTAATTATCCCGAATTATATTCGGGATTTTTTTATGGCATGCATCTTGAAATACATTAATAAGATTAGCTATCTCTTTGTTGTTTATTGAATTGATAATCAATACAATACAATTTAAAGAACTGCTTATGTTTTAAAATTTTAAATTTATTTACTGACAAAACGACCCTATTTATACATATGCCACATCATAAAATACTATCACTTGACAATTTGTCACTTAAGGAAATGGATCCCGATTCGGAATTGATTCCACTAATGACTCCCGAAGATGAGGAGGAAATGAATAATGAGGAATTACCAAAAGACATTGCTATTCTTCCTTTGCGAAATACAGTTTTGTTTCCAGGTGTAGTAATTCCTATTACAGCCGGAAGAGATAAATCCATCAAATTAATCAATGATGCTAATGCTAAAGGTAAAATCATTGGAGTAGTAGCACAAAAGGATGAAAATGTTGAAGAGCCTACTCCAAATGACGTACATCATATTGGAACGGTTGCTCGCATTATGCGCGTGTTAAAAATGCCAGATGGTAATACTACTGTAATTTTACAAGGTAAAAAGCGATTTGAAATTGAAACGTTTACACAAGAAGAACCTTATTTACGCGCTACCATTAAAGAAGTGGCTGAGGAACGTCCTGATGCTAAAAATGTTGAATTCAAAGCGATTATTGAATCGATAAAAGAGTTAGCAATTCAAATTATTAAGGAAAGTCCAAGCATTCCTACTGAAGCAACTTTTGCGATTAAGAATATAGAAAGTAATCCGTTTTTAATCAATTTTGTGTCTTCAAACATGAATCTTTCAGTTGAAGAAAAACAACAATTATTGTCGATTAAAAATTTAAAAGACAGAGCGTTAGAAACATTACGTTTCATGAATTTAGAGCTTCAAAAATTAGAAGTTCGAAATGACATTCAATCTAAAGTTCGATTTGATTTAGACCAGCAACAACGCGAGTATTTCTTGCAGCAACAGATGAAAACCATTCAAGAAGAACTGGGTGGTGTTTCTTATGAAGCCGAAATTGAAGAAATGCGTGCCAAAGGTCTAAAGAAAAAATGGGATGATAAAACGGCTAAACATTTCGAAAAGGAATTGTCTAAATTGCAGCGTACGAATCCAAATTCACCTGATTTTGGTATTCAGCGCAACTATATTGAACTATTTTTAGAATTACCTTGGAACGAATTCACTAAAGATAATTTCGATTTAAAACGTGCGCAGAAAATTCTCGATAGAGATCATTATGGCTTAGAAGAAGTAAAGAAACGCATCATCGAACATTTAGCGGTTTTAAAATTGCGAAACGATATGAAATCGCCTATTCTGTGTTTATACGGACCTCCAGGTGTCGGAAAAACATCCATTGGAAAATCGGTTGCCGAGGCTTTAGGAAGAGAGTATATTCGCATGTCTCTAGGAGGATTGCGTGATGAAGCGGAAATTCGTGGTCACCGTAAAACCTATATTGGTGCTATGCCAGGGCGTATTTTGCAAAACATAAAAAAAGCAAAAACGTCAAACCCGGTGTTTGTGTTAGATGAAATTGATAAATTATCAATGAGTCATAACGGCGATCCATCTTCAGCTTTGTTAGAAGTATTAGACCCAGAGCAAAATAAAGAGTTTCATGACAATTTCTTAGAATTAGGGTATGATTTATCTAAAGTAATGTTCATCGCTACATCAAATAGCTTGTCAACCATTCAGCCTGCCTTGCGCGATCGTATGGAAATCATTGAAATGACGGGTTATACTATCGAAGAGAAAATAGAAATAGCTAAAAATCACTTATTGCCTAAACAGTTAAAAGAACATGGTTTATCGGCAAAGGATTTGCAAATTGGCAAAAAACAATTGGAAAAAATTGTAGTTGGTTATACCAGAGAATCAGGTGTTCGTGGTTTAGAGAAAAAAATTGCTCAAGTAGTGCGCCATGCAGCCAAATCGATTGCTATGGACGAAACTTATAATGTGAAAGTATCGGATGCAGATATTTTAACCGTATTGAAATCGCCTCGTATGGAGCGTGATAAATATGAAAATAATGAAGTGGCTGGTGTAGTTACAGGTTTAGCCTGGACATCGGTTGGTGGCGATATTTTATTCATAGAATCATTGATTTCCAAAGGAAAAGGTACGATGACCATGACTGGGAATTTAGGTACGGTTATGAAAGAATCGGTGACGATTGCTTTAGAATACATTCGTTCTAATGCAGAACAATTAGGCATCGATCAAGAAGTATTAAATCAGTACAATATCCATATTCACGTCCCAGAAGGAGCCACTCCAAAAGACGGACCAAGTGCTGGTATTGCTATGTTAACCTCAATGGTGTCTTCATTTACGCAAAAACGAATTAAGAAAAGCATTGCCATGACGGGCGAAATTACGCTTCGTGGAAAAGTATTACCAGTTGGCGGAATTAAAGAAAAAATATTAGCAGCAAAACGTGCCAATATAAAAGAAATCATCTTGTGTAAAGATAACAAACGCGATATCGAAGAAATTAAACCCGATTATATTGAGGGGTTAACTTTTCATTACGTTGATAAAATGAGCGAAGTTTTGGACATTGCCATCACTTCTCAAAAAGTAAAAAATGCAAAAGAGGTAACTTCTAAAAAGTAATCTAAAATAATAGAATTCAAAGAGAGTGTATCAATAGTTTGTGGTATGTCATTCCGAATTTATTTCGGAATCTATAAATATTAAATATTTAAAGAAGCTGAAACGAGTTCAGCTTGACAAATCAAGACTCTTAGATACACTCTCCTTTTTTTGTTTCCTAATCAATATAATTTTATCTTCGCACTTGCGTTATCATTAAGTTAACACGGCAAAATGCAACAAAAAACGATAGTATTTTTTTTCTGCTTCCTTTCGGCTCTTTCATACAGTCAAATAGGGGGTAAGTATGTATATCAGTTTTTAAATTTAGCACAATCGCCTCGTCAAGCAGCTTTGGGCGGAAAAACAGTAACCGTTGTAGATTATGATGTCAATCAGGCTTTTTATAATCCGGCAACGATTAATGAAAAAATGAGCAATCGCTTATCGGCAAATTATGGCAACTATTTTGGCGAAGTAACCTATGGAACTGCTGCTTATGCTTACACGTATGATCAGCATGTGCAAACATTTCATGCTGGCATCAGTTATATCAATTATGGTACTTTTGAAGGAAGAGATGAGCTAGGAAATCTGACCAATGATTTTACAGGAAGTGAAGCCGCTTTATCGATGGGCTATGCTTATAATATACCTTGGACCGAAGTATATGTGGGGGCCAATGCTAAATTAATATCTTCTACCTTAGAAAGTTATAACTCTTGGGGTGCTGCGGTAGATTTAGGACTTTTGTATGTTGATACTAAAAACGATATCAATTATGGGCTGGCTATTCGTAATATTGGTGCACAAATTACGCCGTATGCCGAAACGCGTGAAAGATTACCGCTTTCAATCGATGCGGGAATTTCACAATTATTAGAAAATGTACCGATCAGATGGCATATGACAATTGAAAATTTACAACAATGGGATATTGCTTTTTCAAATCCCAATAGAGCTGAAAGCAGTTTAGATGGAAGCACCCAAGAAGAAAAAGTTTCGTTTTTTAATAATGCACTTCGTCATGTTATTTTGGGTGCCGAATTATTTCCAGAGAAAGGATTTAATATTCGAATAGGTTATAATTTCAGAAGAAGTGAAGAATTACGGATTATTGAACAACGTCATTTTTCGGGAATATCGGTAGGTTTCGGAATTCGATTCGGAAAAGTAAAATTAGATTATTCCTATTCCCGATATACCGTGGCAGCCAATTCTAGTTTGTTTGGCTTGATGATTGATTTGAATTAAAGTTAAGTGATTAGTGAAGAGTGATAAGTGATAAGTAAAAAGTGATAAGTAAAAAGTGAAAAAGATTCGATTAAATGAACTTTAATATACACAAAGTATAACTTAAAAAAAACTTATATCACTTATATGTTTAAAATATTGTAAATTAATATATAAAATTAGCGCCTTAGCGTCTTTGTGGCAAAAAAATATGAAAAAAATTACCATAGCAATAGACGGTTTTTCGTCAACCGGAAAAAGTACTTTAGCAAAGCAATTGGCTGCAGCATTGGGTTACGTTTATGTAGATACGGGTGCGATGTATCGTGCAGTGGCTTATTATGCCATGCAACATAATTTGGTTTCCGAAACGCATTTTGATAAATCGGGTTTAATAGCTGAATTACCAAATATCAATTTACGCTTTCAATTCAATCCTACACTAGGATTTGCTGAAATGTATTTGAATAACGAAAACATTGAAACGCAAATTAGAACCATTGAAGTTTCTAGAATGGTGAGCAAAGTAGCCGAAGTATCTGAAGTGCGCGCCAAATTAGTAGAGCAACAACAAGCTATAGGCAAAGACAAAGGGATTGTAATGGACGGTAGAGATATAGGAACCGTAGTTTTTCCAGAAGCCGAACTCAAATTATTTATGAACGCCAGTTCAAAAACCAGAGCCCAACGCCGTTTTGATGAATTGATGGAGAAAGGTCAACAGGTTACTTTTGAAGAAGTATTACAAAACGTAGAAGAACGCGATTATATTGACACACACAGAGAAGATTCGCCCTTAGTAAAAGCTGCAGATGCTATTGAAATTGACAATTCTGCAATGAGCAAAACCGAACAGTTTGAATTGGTTTTGAAGTTGGTGAAAGAGAAAATATAAAAAAATCCGACCTGCTTTCACAAATCGGATTTCTATATACTTTGTACTTGAAACTTCCTACCTCGTACTTACAAGTGAATTACTTCACCATAAGCATCAGCAACGGCTTCCATAACCGCTTCACTCATCGTTGGATGTGGATGCACTGCTTTTAAGATTTCGTGTCCAGTAGTTTCTAATTTACGCGCTACAACCGCTTCTGCAATCATATCGGTAACGCCAGCACCAATCATATGACAACCTAACCATTCGCCATATTTAGCATCAAAAATTACTTTTACAAATCCGTCAGGTGTTCCAGCAGCTTTTGCTTTTCCTGAAGCTGAGAATGGGAATTTACCAATTTTTAATTCGTATCCTTTTTCTTTCGCTTGTTTTTCAGTCATCCCTACCGATGCAATTTCAGGTGTAGCATACGTACAACCTGGAATATTTCCATAGTCTAATGCTTCTACGTGTAAACCTGCAATTTTCTCTACACATAAAATTCCTTCTGCCGAAGCCACGTGTGCTAACGCTTGTCCTGGCGTTACATCACCAATGGCGTAGTATCCTGGAACATTAGTTTGGTAATATGCGTTTACTAATATTTTATCTCTATCGGTAGCAATACCCGTTTCTTCTAATCCGATATTTTCAATATTGGTTTTAATTCCCACAGCTGATAATAAGATATCGGCTTCTAAAACTTCTTCCCCTTTTGCGGTTTTAACGAAGGCTTTAACGCCTTTTCCAGCAGTATCAATTCGTTCCACTGAAGCATTAGTCATGATGGTAACACCTGCTTTTTTCATAGAACGTTCCATTTGTTTTGAAATGTCTTCATCTTCTACCGGAACAATGTTCGGCATGAATTCTACAATCGTAACTTCAGTTCCCATAGCATTATAAAAATGAGCAAATTCAACTCCAATAGCACCCGAACCTACCACAATCATTTTCTTTGGTTGTTCTGGTAACGTCATCGCTTGGCGGTAACCAATTACTTTTTTACCATCTTGAGGTAAGTTAGGCAATTCGCGAGAACGCGCTCCTGTAGCAATGATAATATGATCTGCTGAATATTCAGTTACTTTACCATCGGCAGCCGTAACGTCTACTTTTTTGCCAGGTTTAATTTTTCCAAAACCATCAATAATATCAATTTTATTTTTCTTCATTAAGAATTGAACCCCTTTGCTCATTCCGTCGGCTACATCTCGAGAACGTTTTACTACCGCGTTGAAATCTTTATCAAAGTCTTTAACGGTTAATCCATAATCTGAAGCATGTTTTAGGTAATCAAAAACTTGAGCCGATTTTAATAAAGCTTTCGTTGGGATACAACCCCAATTCAAACAAATCCCACCCAAACTTTCTTTTTCAATTACAGCTACTTTGAATCCTAATTGCGATGCTCTAATAGCAGTTACATAACCACCAGGACCACTTCCTAAAACTATGATATCGTATTTCATTCTATAAAATTTTTCAGTTTTATTTATAAGTTGCGAATTTAAGGAATTATTTTAAAAGTTTAAATGTAAAGTTCGCAAAGTTTTTCGCAAAGAAAATCGTAACCACAAAGGACACAAGGAAAGCACGAGGAACACAAAATCTGTGATAATCAGTTCAATCTGTGTTATCCACGTTCTGAAACTGAACACTAACCACTGAATACTGAACACTAAAACTAATCTACTTCAACCGCAAATTGAGAATCATATAGTTTTCTGTAAAAGCCATCCGAATGGGCTAATAATTCTTGATGCGTGCCATGTTCCACAATTTGACCTTTGTCCATTACAATAATTTTACTAGCATTAACAATAGTTGCTAATCGGTGAGCGATAACGATAGAAGTTCTATCTTTTGTAATGGTTTCGGTGACTTTTTGAATCAATTCTTCCGAATGCGTGTCGATAGAAGATGTTGCTTCATCTAAAATTAAGATACTTGGATTACTTACATAAGCTCTCAAAAACGCGATCAATTGGCGTTGGCCGGAAGATAGCATGACACCGCGTTCTTTAACGTTATAATCGTAGCCTTCTGGTAAAGACATGATGAAATCGTGCACTCCAATTTTCTTTGCAGCCGTGATTACATCTTCTCTAGTAATTGCTTCGTTATGAAGTGTAATATTGTTGTAAATGGTATCTGCAAATAAGAAAACATCTTGCAAAACAATAGCAATTTGCTTGCGAAGACTGTCTAACGTATAGTCGTTAATGTTTCGATTATCAATCGAAATTGTGCCCGAATCAATTTCGTAAAAACGATTCAATAAATTGATGATAGTTGATTTTCCAGCTCCCGTACTTCCAACAATAGCAATCGTTTCGCCGGGTTGTACTTCTAAATTAATGCCTTTTAAAACTTCTTCGTTTTTGATATAACTAAAACGAACGTCTTTCAACTGAATTAAACCTTTTAAGTGCGTTGCTTCAACGGTTCCGTTGTCTTGAACGTTTTCTTCTTTTTCTAGAATTTCGAATACTCTATCGGCAGCAACGATTCCCATTTGCATTACGTTGAATTTATCCGCAATTTGACGTAATGGATTGAATAACATGTTGATTAACATAGTGTAAGCGAATAAATCTCCCACAGTGGTTAATGTATCGCCATCTATGATGGAAATTCCGGCGTAATACACTATCGCACCAAGTGTTAATGAAGAAACGATATCGGCAATAGGGAAGAAAATCGAGTTGTACAAAATATTTTTCAACCAAGCTACATTATGTTTCTGATTGATTTCTTTGAACTTCTCTAACTCAATCGCTTCTCGGTTGAACAATTGCACGATTTTCATTCCAGTTAATCGCTCTTGTACAAAAGTGTTTAGGTTGGCTACTTCGTTTCGAACTTCGTTAAATGCGACTTTCATTTTCTTTTGAAAAACATCGGTAGCATAAATTAAAACAGGCATTGCTACTAAAACGATTAAGGATAATTTCCAGTTCATGAAGAACATGATTCCTAAAATCACAATCATTTTAAGTACATCACTCACAATCATAAACAAACCTTGACTGAAAATACTAGCAATTGATTCAATATCTGAAACGGAACGAGTGACTAATTTTCCAACAGGTTCATTGTCAAAATACTTCATTTTAAACGAAGTAATAAGATGGAATAATTTATCGCGAATATCTTTAATAATGTCTTGCCCTAACCAGTTGGCCCAATATGTAAAATAAAATTGCGCTAAAACTTCGAGTAATAAAACTACAGCCATGATGACAACATAAACTAATAATCCGTGTTTGTCTTCGGGTTTAATGTATTCGTCGACGGTTTGTTTTAATAAATAAGGTCGCGCTGCAGCGAAAATAGAAAGCAAGATAGCCCAAACGATTACCCAATTGAACCTTTTTTGGTAAGGCTTCGCATAGTGCAATACTTTTTTTAGTGAATTGGATTTGATGAACTTCATTTATCTATTTTCTACTGTCTATTTTTCGCTCCTCTATATAAGGATACGCTACATTAACTAAATATAATCCGTGTGCCGGAACTGAAAATCCTGCTTTACTTCGGTCTTTACTTTCAATAATGGTGCTCAAATCGGCCACTTCAATTTTTCCTGAACCAATATTTATCATGGTTCCTACAATGGCTCGCACCATATTTCGCAAAAAGCGATCGGCTGTGATGGTAAAGATAAGTTGATTTCCCGATTGTTTCCAATGTGCTTCCGAAATTTTACAATTAAAGGTATTCACATCGGTATGTACTTTGGAAAAACACTCAAAATCGATGTGTTCAAACAAAATTTTACACGCTTCGTTCATTTTTTCAATATCTAAAGGAAGGGAATGGTACCAACTACCTTCAGCAGTAAAAGCATCTTTAAACGTGTGAATGTAATATTCATAAGTTCTGGAAGTGGCATCAAAACGTGCATGGGCATCTGGATGAACTGAAAAAATTCGGTAAACTACAATCGAAGGCGGTAAAAATGAATTCAATTTGTGTGACCAATAATCGGAATCCAATTCCAACTCGGTATCAAAATGCGCATACATTTGCTTGGCATGTACACCCGAATCGGTTCTTCCGGCACCCACAATAGCGATATTTTCTCTGAAAAGTGTAGAAAGTGCCTGTTCCAGAGTTTCTTGTACTGATGCTGCATCAGGCTGACTCTGAAATCCGTGGAAGTTTTTTCCGTTATAGGCAAATTCAATGAAATATCTCAAAATTGGGTGTTTTGTTTTCTTAAATAGTATGCAAATTTACAAAATTCAAAAGTAAAGTTCGTTTCAAATTGTGATAATAAAAACTTAATTTTGTTTCATGAAGAAAATCCTACTGCTATCTGACACACACAGTCACATTGACGATGTTATTTTAAAATATGCCAACCAAGCCGATGAAGTATGGCACGCGGGTGATATTGGTGATTTAGCAGTTACGGATGCAATTAAGAAGGTAAAACCCCTGCGCGCTGTTTATGGTAATATTGATGATGATAAAGCTCGAATGGAATTTCCGTTGAACAATCGATTTATGTGTGAAGGAGTAGAGGTTTGGATTACACATATTGGCGGTTATCCCGACAAATATAGTCCGGCAATTCGTGAAGAAATTACCAAAAACCCACCCAAGTTATTCATTTGCGGACATTCGCATATTCTAAAAGTACAATTTGATAAGAAGTTAAATTTATTGCATATGAATCCAGGCGCTTGTGGCAAATATGGGTTTCATCAAGTGCGCACTATGTTGCGTTTTGAAATTGATGGCGATAAAATTCAGAGTTTAGAAGTAATTGAATTGGGAAAAAAGTAGTGGTCAGTGTCCAAAAGCAGTGTTCAGTTTAAATAAACAAAAAAATCCAAAACTTTCGCTTCGGATTTTTTCTTCGCACTAATAAACTAAGATGATAGGTTTATCGTAATCGATCAACAGATTTTACGAGATCTTCGTCCTTTTTTATTGCCTTGTTGGCCAAGACTAATAAAACGATAGAAATTGCAGGAAGAAACATCCCAATACCCTTCTCTGAAACAACAGTTTCTCCGGATAAGTTTAGCGAGCGATACACAAAAAATCCTAGTAAAATAAAGTTAAATATCATCGTCAATCTGTTCAATACAAATTGATTTTGTCGCTTTTTAAAACTAAAAATACTAATAATGGAAAGTAAAGTAACCAAACCAAATAGCGATAAATAAATTGCAGATGAGGTTATAAAAACAGCAGTTGCTTGATTATCAGTTTTTAATGTCCATAATTCAAAAACAAAAGGCAACGCTCCAGTTGCAATAGCACTAAGCATCATATAAAGTGTTTGAATACGTTGAATCATTGTTTTCTTTTTTAGTGAAACAAAAATAGTATTTCTTTTTTATTTAAACTATTGTTATTTCCAAATTTATTCGTACTATTGCAACGTATTATTCGTAAGTACTTCATTCTGCGACATCTTACACAGCAAAAAAAATCTTATCATTTTTGTTTTTAATCAACCAAACATTTTATTCATAATATATCCATGTTCGATATTGAAGTATTAAAAGAGATGAAACTCTCTGATTTGCAAGAGATTGCAAAAGTAGCAAAGATCAACAAATACCGATCTTTAAAAAAAGACGATTTGGTCTATCAAATTTTAGATTTACAAGCCGCAAAACCAGAAATTATTAAATCAGATCTAGCGCCAGAATCATCGGCAGAAAAACCAAAAGAGAAAAGAGCTAGAATTGTTTCTAATAAAGGAATTGAGAAAAAATCAGAAGTTAAAAAAGACTTGTTTTCTGAACCTGTACAAACTGAAACAAATCAACCTGTTAAAAAAGAAAAAGTAGAATTTGTCGAAATTTCTGCAAAGCAAAATCCAAAGCTACCTCGTAAAGAGTTTAAAAATAAGCAACCTTTAGCTGATGTTAAAAATGCTGAAACACATTTAGAAGATAAAGGAACACCTGAAAGTGTTGCTGTTGAATCTAATGCAAAGGAAAAGATTCAGTCTAAAAATCCAAACCATAAAGCCAATCAAAACAATCCTAATCATCCAGATTACAAGAAAAACAATTTAGTTGAAGGCAATAGTGCTGCAAAAAATCCTAATCAGAATAAAAAATCCAATTTTAGGGAACCTGATTATGAATTTGACGGTATTATTGAAAGTGAAGGTGTTTTAGAAATGATGCCAGATGGATACGGATTTTTACGCTCGTCTGATTACAACTATTTAGCATCTCCAGATGATATTTATTTGTCAACTTCTCAAATTCGTTTATTCGGATTAAAAACAGGTGACACAGTAAAAGGAGTAGTGCGTCCTCCAAAAGAAGGCGAAAAATATTTTCCATTAGTAAAAGTATTGAAGATTAATGGGCATGACCCTCAAGTGGTACGTGATAGAATTGCATTTGATCATTTAACGCCAATTTTCCCAAAAGAGAAATTCAATTTAGCGGAACGTAATAGTACCATTTCGACTCGTATTATTGATTTATTTTCGCCAATTGGAAAAGGACAACGTGGTATGATTGTAGCCCAACCCAAAACGGGTAAAACCATGTTGTTGAAAGATGTTGCTAATGCCATTGCAGCAAATCATCCTGAAGTGTACTTAATTGTATTATTGATAGATGAACGCCCAGAAGAGGTAACGGATATGCAACGAAGTGTTCGTGGTGAAGTAATTGCTTCAACTTTTGATAGAGAACCACAAGAGCACGTTAAGATTGCCAATATTGTGTTAGAAAAAGCAAAACGTTTAGTAGAATGTGGTCACGATGTAGTGATTTTATTAGACTCAATTACGCGTTTAGCAAGAGCTTATAATACGGTACAACCAGCATCTGGAAAAGTATTGAGTGGTGGTGTTGATGCAAATGCGTTACAAAAACCAAAACGTTTCTTTGGAGCGGCTCGTAATGTAGAAAATGGAGGTTCATTAAGCATCATTGCAACCGCATTAACAGAAACCGGTTCTAAAATGGACGAAGTTATCTTCGAAGAATTCAAAGGAACGGGTAACATGGAATTACAGTTAGACAGAAGAATTGCTAACAAACGTATTTTTCCTGCAATCGACTTGGTATCTTCAAGTACGCGTCGTGACGACTTGTTATTAGACGAAAATACCATTCAAAGAATGTGGATTATGCGCAAATATTTAGCCGACATGAACCCAGTAGAAGCAATGGATTTTATCCACGACCGATTTAAGAAAACCAGAAACAACGAAGAATTCTTAATTTCGATGAATCAATAAAAAAACGAAACTCTGATGAAAATCGGAGTTTTTTTATTTTAAGCGTTCTAATATTCCTTTTCGTTTTACAATATTCTTATAATCCCACTGAATTGATATTGCTTTTTGTAGCCATGTTTTTAAATCGGTAATATCTATTTCGTTAACCGAATTATAAAAAATAGAAGCATCTTGAAATTTTGCTCCCAAAACATTGAGTTTAGTTTCTTCAAACGATTTTCCGCTCCAAAATAGTAATCGGATGCCTTTCTTTTGTTTGCTGTAACCTACAATCGGATTTCCGTCTAAAAACCAAACGGGATGCGCATGCCAAATTTTGTTTTCTGCTTCTGATAAATGTAAGTTGATTTGTTCCGCTAATGCATCACAAATTAACTTATTTTCTGCTGATTGCGAGTTGTTATATGTCTGAATATCTATATTCATAAAACTATTGTTTCAATCAAATGTAATAAAAAACTCCGAGAAGTCTCGGAGTTTAATAATAGTTTTATTTTGAAATAACACATTTAAAAGATCGGTGAAAATCAGTTAAATCTGTGTCATCTGTGTTCCAAACAAATTAAAAACCATTCACAATTGCCAAAAAGTCATCTGCTTTTAAAGCAGCACCACCAATTAAGCCACCATCTACATCAGGTTTAGAGAAGATTTCTTTAGCGTTATCTGGTTTTACACTTCCACCGTATAAAATAGTCAAGTTGTCTGCGATGTCAAATCCGTATACTTTTTCTACTAAAGTTCTAATAAATTTGTGCATTTCTTGTGCTTGTTCTGGAGAAGCGGTTTCGCCTGTTCCAATGGCCCAAACGGGCTCGTAAGCCAATACGATATTCGCCCAATCTTTCTTTTCTATGTGAAACAATCCATCGCGCAATTGATATTCAACCACATTAAAATGATTGTTTTGTTGGCGGTCTTTTAATTCTTCACCAAAACAGAAAATTACACGCATTTCGTGTTTTAAAGCCGTATCGACTTTATTTACCAATAAAGCATCGGTTTCATTGAAATAAGCACGTCTTTCGCTATGACCTAAGATGATAGTGTTTACGCCAATATCAGTCAACATAGAAGCGGCAATTTCGCCTGTAAAAGCGCCACCTTCTGCTTGGTGCATGTTTTGTGCAGCTACTGTAATTCCTTTCCCGTTGGTAAGTTCAACAGCTTTTGATAAGTTAACAAACGTTGGTGCTACAATAATTTCAGTAGTTGTATTAGTTTTTTTTGCGATAATTTCTTCTAGTAATGCAACAGTTTCTTTTTGTGTTTTGTGCATTTTCCAGTTTCCAGCAACGATGTTTTTTCTCATTAGATTATGATTTTTAATGAATTCAAAAGTACTAATTTGATTACTTTATTACTAGTTGATTGTAATAAAATTACGCAAAGGTTTTCGGAGATTTGATAGATTATTTGACTTTATTTAATACCTCTTTTATCTTGTCAAAATCTTTTTCAATAGCTCTGTATAAAACAATTTTACCAGTTTTATCTACAATTAAATATCTTGGAATCCAATCTACATCTAATGATTTTCCAAATGTTCCTTTCATGCTATCTCCAATGAAATAATTCTCACCTTCCACTTGATATTTATCGATGCCTTCAATCCATTTTTCAACTGTTTTATCAAACGATAAGTTTACAAAAACAACTTCATTACCATAAGTTTGGTTTAATTTTTTTACTTCAGGCATGGCTTTTACACAATCGGAACACCATGAAGCCCAAAGTTCTATAAAAATCGTTTTTCCTTCATGTTTTTTTATAATTTCTTGAAAAGTAATAGACTTATCTTCAGTTGTTTTTAGAACATATTCAAGACTTTCTTTTTTGAAATTAGTTTCTTCTTTTTGCGCACATCCTAAGGTGCTGATAAGCATTGTAGCTAAAACTATAATTTTTTTCATAATTTATTTTTTTAACGCTGAATATGGTTTTTTTATTAAATTCTTTAATTCTGTTCCGTTGAATTTATTTGCATTGATGCCATCGTAAAACAAAATTTCATTTCCGTTCCAAAGATATTTTACACCAGGAGTGTCTCTAGTGTTTCCAATGAGATTCCAAAAATTGATAATATCAACTATTTGATAAGGATATTTTGCACCAGCGGCTGTGAAAAAATCGGGAATTTTATCAGCTTCTTCATCCATGAAAATAATGGAAACAGCTGGAAAATTTTTATCTTTTCTTTTCATTTCAGTAAGTTGCTTTGCTGTTTCTTGGCAATGATCGCAACCCGGAGCAAAAAAACATATAATCTTTTTGTCTTGATCTATCGTTGGAAAATAATTGGCAAATCCTGATTTTTTTGCAGTTGGTTCGTCAACTGTAATTTTTTCCTTAACAATGTTCGAAGAATCAATCGCTTTTTCTACTGTTGATAGCACAGTGTTTAAAGTCGTATCGGTGCTAATTCCTAGGTTTGTGGTTTCAGTTGGGATTGGGAGAACAGGACTGGCGCTTACTTTTATAGGCGCTATCATGAATAATCCTAAAATACATGCTAAAGCAATGGAACTTAACAACCAAAAATTTGATTTTTTATCAGCCGGAAGTATTTTAAATAACCAAATTAATAATCCGATTGCAATAATATTCTTAATAATAGCTTCTACAGGAGTCATAGGAATTAATTCGCCAAAACAACCACAATTTCCTGCATTTCCACTATCAAAAGTGGTGTAACTTAAGTGAATTACAAAAACGGATAATAATAAAATCGTAGCTGGAATCGTAATTTTTTTCAAGTAATCTTTTACTAAAATTGCGATACCTAAAGCAAATTCAATTCCAATTAATATTCTTGAAAAGTATGGCGCCAAAGCTTCTGAAAAACCTAATGGATATAATTGTTTTACTTCAAAAGTAGAGATTGCAAAATAGGGTGAAGGATATAGTTTTGCCACAGCAGAAACAATAAATAAGGCGGAAATAATTAGGCGTAAAAGCCAAGAAATATTTTTTGTGTTCATGAGTTTTATGTTGTTTTGTTGCAGGTTTCGAGTTTCAAGTTTCAAGTTTCAGGTTGTCTAAAAAACAAATTTATAGTATAGTATACAAATTTATTTATGTTTTCGGTTTGATTTTGTTATCAAGATGTTATTTAACTTGAAACCTGAAACTAATTAAAACGATTCATCAGTATCAATGCAAATACCGAATAATTTATCATGTCTTGGTAATTAGCATCAATACCTTCGGAAACTAACGTTTTTCCTTTATTGTCTTCAATTTGTTTTACGCGTAGTAATTTTTGCAAAATTAAATCGGTTAAACTACTGACACGCATTTCGCGCCAAGCTTCGCCATAATCGTGATTTTTATCTTGCATCAAGGCTTTAGTTAGTGCTACCTTTTCGTCATAAAGCGCTATAGTTTCAGGAAATTCTAAATCAGGTTGATCTACAACTCCTTTTTCAATTTGTATCAATGCCATAATACAGTAATTGATAATTCCAATGAATTCAGAAGTTTCGTCTTCGGCTACTTTTCGCACCTCATTTTTTTGAAGACTTCTAATGCGTTGGGCTTTAATAAAAATTTGATCGGTTAACGATGGCAAGCGTAAAATGCGCCACGCACTTCCATAATCTTTCATTTTCTTACTAAACAGTTCGCGACAAACCGCTATAACTTTATCATATTCTTGAGAAGTATTCGACATTATTTGCTGTATATTTGTATGAATTTTTTTCAAAAGTAATGAATTAAGTCAAAATTGAAAAGTGAAAAGTCAAAAGAAATACAAATAAAATGACAATCAATTGTAATAGTAGACTTATCGATTTAACAATTCCAAAAGTAATGGGGATTGTGAATGTAACGCCCAACTCATTTTATGATGGAGGTAAGCATAACGAAATTAATTCCATCATTCGTCAGGTAGAAAAAATGATTTCAGAAGGAGCCGATATTATTGATATTGGTGCGTATTCGAGCAAACCAAGTGCCGAATTTGTTTCTGAACAAGATGAAATCAATCGATTAAAATTAGTCATCAGAGAGCTTGTCAATACGTTTCCAAGTGTTGTTTTATCTGTGGATACGTTTAGGGCTTCAGTTGCTAAATTTGCAGTTGATCAAGGTGTGGCTATGGTAAACGATATTTCAGCCGGATTACTAGATGACGCCATGTTGCCTACTGTTGCCGAACTAAAAGTACCTTACATCATGATGCACATGCGCGGTACTCCGCAAACCATGCAAAGTCTAACTCAATATGATGATGTAGTGAAAGAAATGCTTTTTTATTTTTCGGAACGCATTCAAAAAGCAAGAAGTTTTGGTATTTCAGATCTAATTATAGATCCAGGTTTTGGTTTCGCAAAAACAGTAGAACAAAATTATGAAGTGTTGCAAAAATTAGAACTATTTTCAATGTTAGAATTGCCGTTATTAGTTGGTATCTCTAGAAAATCAATGATTTATAAAGTATTAGAAACTTCACCTCAAGAGGCTTTGAATGGCACAACAGTCATCAATACCATCGCTTTGCAAAAAGGTGCGAAAATAATACGAGTTCACGATGTAAAAGAGGCCGTTGAGTGTGTTAAATTAGTTAGTCAATTACGATGAAAAGAATAGTTATTTTAATTAGTTTGTTGAGTTTGTTTTCGTGTGAAGATAAGCCGGTTTTATTACCTCAAGTTGATCATACTGTCCTTGCAAATATAGAAGATCATTCACCTATTTATATGTTTTTTAAGACGGAAGGAAAAGACACTTTGATTGACGTTAACCGAAGAAATTCCATCAGCTCTACCAATTGGATTTTTAATATTGACAAGCGATTACCATTGCGATTAGTTATTCCTGAATTAATCAAATTACAAGCAAAAAAGGAGGGAAGTGTTCATAAAAGTGCTACTTCTGAAAATTATTTTTCTTATTCTGATAGCATTCAAAAACAATTGGCATTTATTCCATTTACAAAATTGAATTTTAGCTTAGAAAAACCAAAATTTGGTGTACATATTAATTTTACAAAAAATAGTACTGTTTTTGTGAATGCAGTAGAAGTTAAAAAAGAAGATTTAAAAACCTATTTATCGCAATTACCAAGCGACAAACCGCTTCACTTCAATTATTGTTTTGATCAAAATAGTTCGTATGGAAATTTTGTAAAAGAACTGGTTTTTGCACAAACTAATGGATTACAAGTTGAAAGTATTTTTGTGTATTAATTTTACTGATGGTGATAAGGTTCGTTTTTTAAAATAGTAAATCCTCTGTACATTTGCTCAATCACGAATAATCGGACCATTTGGTGTGAAAACGTCATTTCAGATAACGATACTTTTCCTTGTGCTTTTTGATATACGGTTTCGCTAAAACCATAAGGACCGCCAATGACAAAAACCAAGGTTTTAATACCCGCATTCATTTTCTTTTGTAAATACTCTGAAAATCCAACACTGCTGAACGTTTTGCCATTTTCATCTAATAAAATTAATTGATCGGTTGGACCAATTTTCGCCAGAATAAGTTCGCCTTCCTTTTCTTTTTGTTGGGCTTCCGATAAATTCTTCACATTTTTAATGTCGGGAATAATTTCCAAATCAAATTTCACATAAAATGATAATCGTTTGGTGTACTCATTAATCAACGATTGTAAGTCTTTATTATCCGTTTTACCAATAGCAATAAGTCGAATGTTCATTAACGATTTGTTTTTTATTAAAAAACCACGCTTGCACGTGGTTTAATTATTTAATGTGTGGTTTCAGGTGCTTTTAAATCAATTTCGCACGCATATGAAAATAATTTTTCTTTTTTGATGATATCGGCAGTTCCTTCTGGTAACATTGCTTCCCATCCGGGTTCATCACTACAAATCATTTTAAGTACTTTTCTTGAAAAGATATCCAGGTTTTTTTCTTCAAAATCTTTGATATCCATTACTTTTCCGTTGAATTTAAAAAATTTATATAATTCTTTCATTCTAGGATGTACCTTCAGATTTTCAGATGTAATGATATTCCCATCTTCGTCTTTCATCGGATATAAATATACTTTTAAATCACGATAAAATAATTTACCAAAAGCTTCTAAGATTCCTCCTGATAAGTGACGGTAGTATTTTTCGTCAAAAATTTCGACTAAATTACTCACACCCATGGCTAATCCCATTCTAGCTTTAGAATAGTTAGAAAAATATTCAACAACTTTAAAGTATTCTTGGAAATTAGAAATCATTACGGTTTGTCCAAGTTTACAGAGCAATTCGGCTCGATCAAGGAAATCGCGTTCATCAATTTCACCTTCTGCTTTAAGATTAGAAAGTGTTATTTCAAAAACTACAAATGTATTTTCTTTGTCAACTTTATTTTCTTGAATAAACATGTTGTATGATTCTTCATACATGTCCATATTTACTTTGGTAACGGGTCTAAAGCTTCCACGAAGTGCCAGAATATTTTTCTTGTACAAAACGGCAGCTGGTAGAATGTTTTTTCCATCTGGTCCAAACATTACGGCATCAGTCATGCCGTTTTTTACTAATTGAAGACTCATTAATCGGTTATCAACCGTTGCAAATCTTGGTCCCGAAAAGTTAATGGTATCAATTTCGATTTGGTCTTTATCTAAATGATCATACAAATAGCGCAGTAACTTTTTTGGATCATTGTATTTGTAAAAAGCACCATAAATTAGGTTTACTCCTAAAATACCAAGCGTTTCTTGTTGCAATTTAGCATCGTTCTCTTTGAATCGAATGTGTAAGGTAATTTCGTTATAATCTTCGTCGGGTTCTACTTGATAAACGATTCCTACCCATCCATGACCTTTGAATTGTTTAGCAAAATCAATAGTAGCTACCGTATTGGCGTAACTAAAAAAAAGTTTATTAGGATGTTTATCTCTTTTTAAGCGTTGTTCTACTAAATTAATTTCATGTGACAACATCTTTTTAAGGCGACTTTCGGTAACATATCTTCCGTCAACTTCTTCACCATAAATAGCATCGCTAAAATCTTTATCGTAGGCAGACATAGCTTTTGCAATAGTTCCTGACGAAGCTCCAGCTCTAAAAAAATTACGAACGGTTTCTTGACCTGCTCCAATTTCAGCAAATGTACCATAGATGTTTTCATTAAGATTAATTCTCAATGCCTTATCTTTAGTAGATGGAATTTGTTCTATTGCTTTGTCACCACGAACTTTAATATCAGTAACCATATCAGTATAATTTGGGCTTTTAACCAAACAATTAATGTTGAAAATCTAATTAGTGCAAAGTTAGTTATTTTATCAAAAAATCAGGTAAATATTCTTATTTTTGTAAAAAAAGAATTGAAAGTTTATTTTTTAGGAACAGGAACCTCTCAAGGTATTCCAGTAATTGGAAGTCAACATTCGGTTTGTTTGAGTAACGACCCGCGCGATAAACGTTTGCGCGTATCGGTTTGGATTCAAATTGAAAACACTTCAATAGTAGTTGATTGTGGCCCCGATTTTAGACAACAAATGTTGGTTTCAAATTGCCAACATGTTGACGCGTTGTTGTTTACGCACGAACATGCCGATCATACCGCTGGTTTAGATGATATTCGTCCTTTTTATTTTAAGCAAGGAAATATTGCTATTTATGCGCACGAAAGGGTATTGAAAAACCTTGAAAAGCGTTTTGATTATATTTTTCAAACCGATGATAAATATCCTGGTGCTCCTTCTGTAACTCCGAATCAAATCAAAGAAAATACGCCTTTTCAAGTAAACGAAATTACAATTGAACCCATCAATGCTTGGCACGGAAATTTGCAGGTTTTTGGATATAAATTACGCAATTTTGTGTATTTGACCGATGTGAAAAGTATGGAGACTTCCGAAATAGAAAAAATTAAAAATTGCAAGGTATTGGTAATAAATTGTTTACGTGAAGAACCACATGCGACACATTTTAATTTAGAAGAAGTATTACATTTTATATCTTTGGTGCAACCCAAAAAAACGTATTTGACGCACATAAGTCACTTGTTTGGTTTTCATGCTGATATTGAGCAGCAATTACCGCAAGATGTTTATGTAGCTTATGATAATTTAGAAATTATAATTTAATGAATTCAATATGAAAAATGTTATTTTATACGCATTGGTTTTTTCACTGTTATTCAATGTATTTCAGTATATCAATTCAACTAAAATTTTAGACGCAAAAGAGTTGGAAGTTCAAAAAGTGAAATCACATTTAAAGACTTCTCGCGATTCTATATTACAACTTTCTAATGCTAATTATTTTGCTTTAGAAAGTGATGAAGATGCACAAGAATATTTTTTTAGTAATAATTTAGATTACCAAAAAGTAGCTTTAAAGGTGAAAGAAGATTTGATTGCCTTGAATGAAAATAAAAAAGGAAATAATTTGATTCCCTATGAACCTATTGACGATAAACCTTTTATTATAAATACTTCTAAAATTTTAAACCATCGATGGTTAATTGCTGAATTTTCTAATGGGGATTTATGGGGGCAAATTTTAGTAAAATATTTTGTAAGTGCAGATAAACCCACCGAATTTGAAACGGTTGAAACGGTTTTGTATGAAAAACAAACTAAGAATAATTAAACGTGAACTGCGACAATGAAAAGCCATTTAGAACTTTATTTTAACGAGTTTAGAAAAGATATTATAGGAGTAGACCAAACGTTTGATTCACCTTATGGTCATCAAAAAATTATTTACACCGATTGGACGGCAAGCGGGAGATTGTATCGCCCAATTGAGGAAAAATTAATGAACCAATTTGGGCCTTTTGTTGCCAATACCCATACCGAAACAACGGTCACTGGTACTTCAATGACGTTAGCTTACCATGAAGCGCGACATATAATTAAACACCACGTGAATGCTAATTCAGATGATATTTTAATTACAGATGGAACTGGAATGACTGGTGTAGTGAATAAATTTCAGCGTATATTAGGGCTTAGAATTCCAGAAAATTTAAAAGAATTTGCTACTATACCCAAAGCAATAAAACCTATTGTATTCATTTCGCATATGGAACATCATTCTAATCAAACGTCTTGGCTTGAAACCATAGCTGATGTAGAAGTGATTCCGGCTAATGATGAAGGGTTATTTTGTTTGGAAGCATTGAAAGTGTTGTTAGAAAAACATAAAAACAGAAGTTTTAAAATTGCTTCGATTACTTCGTGTTCAAATGTAACGGGTATTAAAACACCGTATCACGAAGTGGCACAACTCATGCACCAACACAACGGGGTTTGTTTTGTGGATTTTGCCTGTTCTGGTCCTTATGTAGCTATCGACATGCATCCGCAAGCTCCTGATGCTTATTTAGATGCTATTTTCTTTTCGCCTCATAAATTTTTAGGTGGACCTGGTACTTCGGGAGTCTTAATTTTTAATAAAAATTTATATAAAAACAACGTACCTGATTGTCCGGGTGGTGGAACGGTAAGTTGGACCAATCCTTGGGGAGAGCATAAATACATTGACAATATTGAAGATCGAGAAGATGGTGGAACGCCTGGTTTTTTACAGGTAATAAAAACGGCTTTAGCGATTCAATTGAAAGAGAAAATGGGTGTTCAAAATATTTTGGACCGCGAACATGAATTGGTTGAATATATTTTCGCGACACTAAATCAGTTGCCTAATTTACATATTTTAGCGAACCAACACCAAGATCGTTTAGGTGTAATTTCCTTTTATATTGATGATTTGCATTATAATTTAGGGGTAAAATTACTTAACGATAAATTTGGAATACAAACCCGAGGCGGTTGTAGTTGTGCAGGTACTTACGGACATTATTTACTGCATGTAGATCAAGAAACTTCTCATAATTTAGTGTGTCAAATTTCTTCGGGCGATTTAATTCAGAAACCGGGTTGGATACGAATGTCTGTTCATCCAACTACAACATCGGATGAGATTGAATTCGTTTGCGAAAGTATTCGTTTGTTATCGGAAAATCATCAAGAATGGGCAAAAGACTATCAATACAATCCAAAAACCAATGAATTTAACCACAAAGCAGTTGCGTCTTTAGAAAAAGAACGGGTTGCAAATTGGTTTACGATTTAGTATTCCTATATTTCCATCGCTTGTGTGTCCATAAGTAATATTCGGGTGCTTCTAGTATTTGTTGTTCTACTAATTTCAGAAAACGATCGGTAATTTCATAATTTGGCACGGAAGAAACATCATCAGAAAGTACTTCAAAACTAGCTTCATAATAGCCTCTTTTGATTTTTTTAGTTCTTAAAAAGATGATATTCATATCAAATCGTTTCGCAAGCATTTCGGCACCCGTATGTACCGGAACTTCGTGCCCCATAAATGAAGTCCAATGATAGGCAGTATTTATCTTGGGTGATTGATCACTTGCAAAACCATATAGCGCTAAAACACCATCATTATAATTTTTGGCAATGGTAGGAATGGTTTCTTTCGTTGTAATTAATTCGGCTTTAAATTTTGAACGAATTTTTTTAACCAATTGATCAAAATAAGGATTCGCAATTTTTTTATAAATTCCAAAACCTTTATGATTGATATGGTAATTCATAGAAACCACCCATTCATAACTAGCATAATGAGCACAAAGTACTGCAATACTCTTATTTTTTTTCTCTAGCTCAAGGTATACATCAAAATTACTGAAGGTAAAACGCTTTTCAATTTCTTTTTGAGAAATGGTTAAGGTTTTAATCATTTCTAAAAATAAATCACACAAATGACTGTAAAATTTCTTTTCAATAGTGCGTCTTTCTTTTTCAGACAAATGCGGTAATGCAAGAGTTAAATTCTCCCGAACCGTTTTCTTACGATATCCAATAATACGATAGGTTAAAAAACATACAAAATCTGAGAATAAATAAAAAACAGGAAATGGCAAAATCGAAATTAGCCAAAGAATAGGATAGAAAAGGATATATAATAGTAATTGCATTCGAATTTTTTTTACAAATATACTTTTTTAGTTCTAAGTTAATTTGCCAAACTATTCATAAATTTACAAAAAAATAAAAAATGATGGTTAGTATACTTGTTTTAATCATTGCAACAGTTCTCATAAGCTATAAAGGAATTAAGGATTCTTTGTTTTCTAGAAAGAATGAATTTCATATTGGAAGTATACAGGCGGGCGAACAATTTAGAATGTTAAGTTCCGGTTTTTTGCATGCCGATTTTCAACATTTGTTCTTCAATATGTTTACGTTGTATTTGTTTGCACCCTATGTGGTGTTTCATTTTGGTAATTTTTATTTTTTTGTGCTCTATTTTGGCAGTTTGATAGCAGGTAGTTTACTCACTTTGTATTTTCACAAAAACGAGCATCAGTATAGGGCTGTTGGTGCTTCTGGAGCAGTTACGGGTATAATTTATAGTGCCATTTTAATTGAGCCCAATATTTACATGTATGGATTTATGCCTGGATATGTTTTTGGATTTCTTTATTTGATATTGTCTATTTACGGAATGAAAACCAAAAGAGATAATATTGGTCACGTTGCCCATTTTGGAGGTGCAATTGGTGGTTTTGTAATCACGTTGATTAAAGAACCGGAATTCCTTTCTATGCAACCGCTAACTGTAGCGGCTTTATTGATTCCAATTGTTTTATTATTTTTTCTAGAAAAGACCAATAAGTTATAGCTTTTGGCACACTCCTTGTAATCCCTAATTAATAAATAAGAGTAATATGAGAAAATTAGTATTCGTGCTTACACTATTTGTAGTAACAGTACAAGCACAAGAGCTTAAACAAATGCCACAAATTTCGGTTAGTGGTGAAGGAAAAATTGCTGTAACACCAGACGAAGCTATTATTTCGGTAGCAGTTGAGAACACGGGTAAAGAAGCGGCTGAAGTTAAAAAGAAAAACGACGAAATTATTGATAAAGTACTGAAACTAATCAAAAAAAGTGGTATTCCTGCAGCAGATTATCAAACGCAACAGGTTAATTTATACAAAAATTACGATTACAATTCTAAGAAATATAGTTTTGTTGCCAATCAAATCTTGTCTATACATTTAAAAGATTTATCAAAGTATAACCAATTGATGATGGATTTATTAGATAGCGGTATTAATTCGATACAAGGAGTAGCCTTTAAATCTTCTAAAATTAAAGAATATGAGCGACAAGCCAGAAAGAATGCTATTGAAGATGCCAAGCAAAAAGCAGCGGATTATGTTTCGGTGTTGCCGGGACAAAAAGTAGGGAAGGCTTTACAAATTTCGGATCAATCGTTTACAAATTATCCTAGACCTGTTTTTGCCGAAATGAAAACAATGGCGATGGAAGGTGCGGCTGGAACACCACGTGAAACACTCGCTATTGGTGAAATTGAAATTAGTGCTACTGTAAATGTTTTGTTTTTATTGGAATAAACGAAAAAAAATATCAATTTTTGATTTTATTCCAGAAATCAATTTATAATCATTCAGTTTCTGCAATGAATTTTATTGAAACAGAATTGGTGCAAAAACGTTGCCCAGTAGTTTCTTTTGGGCCGTCGTCAAAAACATGACCTAAATGCCCTTCACATTTAGCACACATGACTTCGGTTCGAATCATGCCATAGCTTGTGTCTTTTTTATAAATAACAGATCCTTTAATGGCTTGATCAAACGAAGGCCAACCGCAGTGTGAGTCAAATTTTGTTTCCGAAGTAAATAACTCATTTCCACAACCTGCACAAACGTATTTTCCTTTTTCAAAATGGTTGTAATACTCGCCAGTGAACGCTCGCTCTGTTCCTTTGTTTCGCAATACTTCATATTCAATTTCCGAAAGTTGTGCTTTCCATTCGGCTTCAGTTTTTTTAACGCTTGGTTCCATTTTCTTTGATTGTTCTTTATTTTGTGATTGACACGATTGTATTGTGAAGGTTAAAAATAGTAAAAAAATATTTTTCATAAGACTAAAATTTAGGTGGTATGAATTATAATACTATCAAAAATTGATTTATCAGAATTATTTTCAAAAATAGTAATTTAAGCTATTCTTATTTGTTAAGTAAATAACAAATTTTCTTTTAAGTATTTATTTCTAAATCTTTTATATAATCTTCATTTTCATAGAAAAAACGTTCAAAAGCATCCATATTTTCGTTAAAAAAGTCAAATATTGTTGTCCAAGTATTTTTGTTATTTATGCTTATTCCCAATTGTTCAACCCAAATGCGGCTAATTATTTTTCCGTTTTCTAAATAATAATTTCGCTCAAAAATAACGTCCTCTATGTAATCTTCGATTAGTATTGATTTTAAAGATTCTACTTTTTCAAAATAAATTTTGCGTTTTTCTTCGTCTTTAGGTTCAATATCTAAAATAACTTGCGCTATTTTATTATCTACATAAAATTTAAACGTTACATCTTTTATTTTGGTATTGTAAAGTAACCATTTTCTTGGATAAGCTTCGGCAAATGCAATCCAAAAATCTTTTTTAATTTGTAGCGCTTCTTCTTTACTAAACATATAAATTATTTTAGAATGATTTAATTGAAAAAAAATAATTATCTTTAAGATTATTAAATAAACCGAGTATGTTGTTTGATGAATTTGTAAAATTTCTTCCAAAGATAGAAAAAGAAAAATTGCTTTCTAGAGACGCTCATTTAAAAATGGCTCCTTTAGAACGTATATCGCATATGGATGCGGATAATTATTTAGAAAAAAATCCGAAAAAAGCAGCCGTATTAATGTTGTTTTATCCTAAAAATGAAATAGTTCATTTGGCTTTAATTGTTCGAAATACTTATTCTGGCGTACATTCTTCACAGATTGGTTTTCCTGGGGGAAAAGTTGAACTTTCAGATGCTAATTTAGCAGAAACAGCATTAAGAGAGACGCATGAAGAAGTTGGTGTTCACCCAAATAAAATCAAAATAATTAAAGCTTTTAGTGAAGTTTATATACCACCAAGTAATTTTTTAGTAGCACCGTTTATGGGAATTGCACACGAAGAATTACTGTTTATTCCTAATGAAACTGAAGTAAAGAGCGTATTAGAATTCACTCTTACAGATATTTTAAATGATAAAAATATTACAACAGTAAACATTTCAACATCTTATGCAAAAGCTATTGATGTGCCAGCTTTTGTGATAGATAATAATATTGTTTGGGGCGCAACTGCTATGATGATGAGTGAGCTGAAAGAGGTTTTAAAAAGTGCTATAAATTAATCATTTTCAGTTAAATAGTTGTCTATTTATTGTCCAATTTGTGATTTTATTCGATTTTACTTTTTAAAATAACTGATTTTATTACATTTGCCTACTTATTTTGAATACATAACTAAAATATGGGATTATTTAAAAGAAATCCTTTCGGACATATATTGTTTTTAAAAACTTGGTTAATACGAATTGCTGGTATTTTAACCCATAGACGTTATAAGAGTTTTAATAAATTGCATATCGAAGGATCTGAAATTATTAGAAATTTACCCGATACAAATGTATTGTTCATTTCAAATCATCAAACTTATTTTGCTGATGTAGTGGCGATGTTCCATGTCTTCAATGCGAGTTTGAAAGGTAGAGAAAATAACATTAAAAATGTACTTTACTTATGGAAGCCAAAACTTAATTTGTACTACGTAGCGGCTAAAGAAACGATGCAAGAAGGGTTATTGCCAAGAATTTTGGCTTATGCAGGCGCAATTACAGTTGAGCGAACATGGCGTGCTAAAGGACAGGATGTAACCGAAAAAAAAGAAGTCAATCCAAACGACACTGAAAATATTAAAATTGCCTTAGAAGATGGTTGGGTAATTACGTTTCCACAAGGAACAACACGATCATTTAAACCTGTGAGAAAAGGAACTGCTCATATTATTTTGCAACACAAGCCTATTGTAGTTCCTATAGTTATTGATGGTTTCCGTCGTTCGTTTGACCGAAAAGGATTACTAATCAAAAAGAAAGGTATTTTACAATCTATGGTCATTAAAGAGCCTTTAAAAATTGATTATGAAAACGCAACAGTAGATGAAGTGGTTGAAATGATCGAATATGCTATAGAACAACATTCATCACTATTAAAGGTAATTCCAGCAGAAGAATTAGAAGAAAGAGCTAAATTAGACCAAGAAAGAATGTGGCGATATTAAAACAATTTACACAATCTTTAAAAGTCCATTTTTTGTAATTCTTTATAGTTTTTATTTAAACGATTCAGTAGAATTCCATATAACAACTTATAAAAACCAAAAATTATTCCTATAACAAACAGCATACTGAAGATAAAAATAATGATAAAGCCTGTTTGTGTGAGTTCTTCAGCATTTGGATTGGCTTGGCGATAACTCGAATTAAAACCATCAATAAATCCAAATGACCCCAGAAAACTACTGATAAAGACATTCCAATAAATGTAATAGTTAACTATTTTACGTGTTTTAATAATATCTTTAATGAGTTTCTTTGAGGAATCTAAAACACAAATAGATTTATAGTTTTTATAAAATAAGTAGATAAAACCAAGAAGAATAAGATAATTTATTTTTTCAATTATACTTAAATAAGGATGTAATTTTTCAAAATTTGCCATTTCTTTATCGGCAATAAAAAAGCCAAAACCATTCAATACAATAAATTCTATAATGCTAATAATTAAAATCCATTTCACTAATGAAGAAGATCTTTTATGAAGCATTTCATAAATTTCTGTTTCTGTAATTTGGCTAAAAGTGTTTTCACTTTTTTTCCAATCTTTTTTTAATATTTCTAACTCATCCATACTTACGGATTTACTATTTTTTTTAATTTTCCTTTTACACGGTTCATTTTTACCCTTGCATTCACTTCGGTAATACCAAGTGTTTCTGCTATTTCAGTGTAATCTTTGTCTTCTAAGTACAAGAAAACAAGCGCTTTTTCTATATCATTTAACTCGCTTATTGCACTATAAAGCAATTTTAATTTTTCCTCTTCTTCAAAATTATATTCCTCTTGTGTAACCTTATGAAATGTACTATCAAACTCAATGGTCTCAACAGTTCTTTTCTTTTTTCGATATAGGGTTATAGCTGTATTTAAGCCAACTCGATAAGCCCATGTAGTAAATTTTGAATCTCCTCTAAAGTTTGGAAACGCTTTCCACAATTGAATCGTGATTTCTTGAAACAAATCGTTATGCGCATCGGCATCAGTAGTATATAACCTACAAATTTTGTGGATTATATTCTGATTTTCTTTGAGTTGTTTAACAAAAAGCGCTTCCGATTCTGATTTCATACTAAATTAGTAGTTGAATGGTTTATTTTGTTACATTTTTTCATACCCAATTGCTAATCCTACAAATTTACTATACCCATCCATGCCATCTTTTTGTTGATTAGCTTTTAGGAAATTGTCGTAGAAATATTCAAATAAAGTATTTATTGGGGTTTGATATTTATTCCAATAGCGTTCATTTTCATCAAAATTTTTCAAAACACCTTTGTTAATTTTCTCCACAAATGGTTTCGAACTTCCTTCTTTCAATACTTCTAAGTTATTCAACGCATAACGCAAGGCAAAACTATAGGCCGAATATTGAAAGTATAAGTCTTCATTTTTAGAAGCAGTAATAAATCCGATGAAATTACATTCACTTTCACTACCAATTCCCGTTTGATGCGCCATTTCGTGACAAGTGGTTAGTGGCGACGTATATTTGGGTTTTAAATAATTCACTTGTGCTTCATTGGTAAACGGATTCAAATAACCGCCAAAGCCCATATAACTCAGCAGATAACTGAATAATGAAGATTTAATGCTTTTATCTTCGTAATGAAATTCATTTAAATCAATAGGTAAGTTTGTATATCCTTTCAAAGCCAGATTATAAATTTCTTCATCCGAATATGGAATTACTACGGCTACCGAATCATTTTTTGTAATTTTCAGTTGTAAGTCGTTCGTTTTTAACAACATTTTTTCAGCAAACGTTTTTAATTGTGCTGCCGAATATTCTTTTTCAATTTGTAATTTTTCATGTAATGGAATGCGATAATAATTCATTCCCCAAAGCAAATGAAAGAAAAAGTAAAACACCGAAACCCAACTCAATATCGTCAATCCGTTTGTTTTCCATTCTTTAAAAAAGCCAATTCGGCGCTTCCAAATCCATCGGAATAACAATAAAATCAGGATAAAATAGATTACATCACCTAACGAAAACGGCAACCAGCCTAATGCTTTTCTCGAAACAAAAGCCAACTTTGGATAAAAACCTTTACTGTACCAAGTTTCAACAAAATCAGGAAATAAACCAATCGTTTTCACTACGATGATTTGGATTATTAAAAGAAGAGGAAGTATGAATTTTCTTTTCACAGCGTATTTTAAAACGTAAATATAATCACAAATCAATTTGTAAAGAAATTAAACTTTGTAACTTTGTGATTTAAAATAATTTTATAAATCGAGCTTCATTTTAATCAATTTTCAAAATCTGTGAAAATCTGTGCAATCTGTGGCAAAAAACAAGCATAATGAGCCAAGAAATTAGAAATCTGGAACCAAAGCCACTTTGGAACAAATTTGCCGATTTGAATGCCTTACCGCGTCCGTCTAAAAAAGAAGAACGTGTGATTGAATTCATGAAGAACTTTGGAACCAATTTAGGATTAGAAACGTTTGAAGACGAAATCAGAAATGTAATCATTCGCAAACCTGCAACACCAGGAATGGAAAACCGCAAACCAATTGTTCTTCAAGGGCATTTGGACATGGTACACCAAAAAAATAATGATACTACTTTTGATTTCAACACGCAAGGAATTGATATGTATGTTGATGGTGATTGGGTTCGTGCCAAAGGAACGACTCTTGGTGCCGATAATGGGCTAGGAGTAGCGATGATTATGGCGATTTTAGAATCTACTGATATTAAACATCCTGCAATTGAAGCCTTGTTTACCATTGATGAAGAAACCGGAATGACAGGTGCTTTAAACTTAAAAGGAGGCGTTTTAAAAGGCGAAATTTTATTGAATTTAGATACCGAAGAAGATGATGAAATCGATATCGGTTGTGCTGGAGGTATTGATGTAACCGCATCAAGAACTTATAATGAAGAAGAAACGCCAGAAGGTTCTGTAGGGTATACCATTACTGTAAAAGGATTACAAGGTGGGCACTCGGGAATGGATATTCATAAAGGGTTAGGAAATGCCAATAAAATCATGAACCGTTTATTATTTGACGGTTTTGAGAATTTTGGTTTGCAAATTGCCGAAATTTCAGGTGGAAGTTTACGCAATGCGATTCCAAGAGAAAGTGTAGCGCAAGTTATTATTGCCGAAATGTATGACGAAGCGTTTGTGTTTGACATGCAAGAAGTAATTGGCGACATCAAAACCGAATTCAAAACGATGGAACCCAATTTAACGATTGAAATTGTTAAAAACGATATAACTCCAGCGAAAGTAATGGATTTAGGCGTGCAAGAAGGATTGTTACGCGCGATTTATGCAGCACACAATGGCGTATATAGAATGTCGGCCGATATGGAAGACTTGGTGGAAACTTCGAATAATATTGCACGAGTAATTGTAAAAGACGGACAGATTTCGATTCAGAATTTAACGCGTTCGTCTGTGGAAAGTTCTAAAATGGATTTAGCGAATGCCTTGCGTTCGGCATATGAATTGTTTGGTTGTGAAGTAGAATTTGGTGGAAGTTATCCAGGTTGGACACCCAACGTAAACTCTGAAATTTTAGAGGTACTAACTTCTATTTACGAAAAACAAAACGGTCAAAAACCAAAAGTAGTGGCTTGCCATGCTGGATTAGAATGCGGAATTTTAGGAACAAACTATCCAAACATGGATATGATTTCTTTTGGCCCCACGATTCATGGTGCACACAGCCCAGATGAAAGAGCGTCCATTAAATCATCTCAGAAATTTTGGAATTTTGTGATAGAAATTTTAGAGAATATTCCTATAAAAAGCTAAAAAAGAATAAATAAAAAATAGAATCCCGAGTTAATTACTCGGGATTTCTTGTTAAATATCGTCAAAATCAATATTGGTAAAACTTTCAGCAGATTTTACTTCATCAGTAGTTTCTGTATAATTTTCTTTTTTGTAATCTTTTTGGTGTCTTTCAGAAATTACTTCTTCACCTTTTTGATCTAATACAAAATCAACCATTTCATCTAATATTTCTCTAAAAGCAGCAAAGTCTTCTTTATACAGATAAATTTTGTGTTTCTTAAAATGAAACGAACCATCTTCTTCTGTGAATTTTTTACTTTCGGTAATTGTAATATAGTAATCGTCTGCTTTTGTTGCTCTTACGTCAAAGAAATATGTTCTTCTTCCTGCGCGCAATACTTTAGAAAAAATATCTTCTTTTTCTAACATTTCATTTTCTCTCATAATCCTACTTTCAAATTTAATTAGTTATAGCGAATCAAAAATCTAAAAAAAAAACGGATTAAACAATAGTTTAGTTAATTTCTTTTTCCGAAAGTTGTTTTACATATAGTTCTTTGTAATATCCATTTTGTGCTAATAGCTCATTATGAGTGCCTTTTTCAATGATTTTACCATCTTCTAAAATGATAATTTCATCGGCATTTTTAGCCGATGATACTCTATGACTTACAATTACAGTTGTTTTGTCTTTGCAATACGTTAATAAGTTGTTTAAAATAGTTTCTTCAGTTTCAGTATCTACAGCACTCAAACAATCGTCTAATAATAATATGGGCGCGTTCTTTATTAATGCTCTTGCAATCGATACACGTTGTTTTTGTCCACCAGAAAGTGTGATGCCACGTTCCCCTAAAACGGTTTCATATTGATCATTAAAAGTAACTATATTGTCATGTACTACTGCTTTTTTTGCAGCTTCGATTACTTCATCATCCGTTGCTTTTTCATTGCCAAATTTGATATTATTCTTTATAGTATTTGAAAACAAAAAAGCATCTTGAGGCACCACGCTAATTTGATTACGCAAATCATATAAATTAACCGTTCTTATGGGTTGGTTATCAATATTTATTTCTCCTTCAGTTGCATCGTATAATCTACTGATTAAAGATAAAATGGTTGATTTTCCAGCACCCGTTTTACCAAGTATAGCCAGTGTTTTACCTTTCTCTAACGAAAACGAAATGCCGCTCAATGCTTTTATATTGGTATCTTCATACACAAAACTAACATTATTAAAAGTAATTGATCCGTTAATTTTTGTTGGTAATAGTGTTGGGTTTTTTATTTCGGGTTCTTCTTTTAAGAATTCATTAATACGTTTTTGTGAGGCTTCGGCTTCTTGAACTAAGGACGAAACCCAACCTAGCGAAGCAACTGGCCAAGTCAACATATTAATATATAAAATGAATTGTGCAATAACACCAATACTTTCAATTTCGGGATTATTATTGATGTACATTGAACCACCTACATAGACCACCACTAAATTACTTAATCCTATTAACAAAATCATTAACGGCCCAAAAAGCGAATTTACTCGAGCTAAATCCATTGCTTTTGTGTTACTTTGTTTAGTAAGTTCCAAAAAGTTATTTTGCTTTTTTTGTTCAATAGCATAGGCTTTTATTACTCGAATGCCTGAAAAAATTTCTTGGGTAAATGAAAATAAATTGGATAAGTTTTGTTGAAATGCACCACTTTTTTTATGAATTTCTGAACTAATTTTAAAAATACTATACGACAATAGAGGAAGCGGAAGTAATGAATATAAAGTTAATTTCGGCGAAATATTATACATATAAATCACCACAATAGTAAATCGCATGATGGTGTTTAAGGTATACATTACGGCCGGACCAACATACATTCTAACTTTACCAACATCTTCACTTATTCTGTTCATTAAATCACCTGTTCGGTTTCTTTTGTAAAAGTGTTGCGATAAATTTTGGTAATGATTGAATATTTCATTTTTTAAATCAAACTCTACATAGCGCGACATTACAATTAAGGTTTGACGCATCAAAAAGGTAAAAAAACCTGCAACGATTGTTGTAGCTAAGATATAGAGGATGTTTTTTAATAATTCATATTTTAATATAACCACGTCTTTTTGTGCCGATTTTATATAATCTTCAATTACTTTAATTGAATTTCCAATAAGTTCAGGCGTAAATAATGAAAAAATTTGTGCCGCTATTGTAATCAATAAGCCTAATAGAAATCGATATTTATATTTGATAAAATATTTGTTTAAATATTGTAATTCTTTCATTGTATTTTTAGTTGTTATACTTTTTTCTTATTAAATCCATAAAATAGCTAATAGATTGATAATATGGTATTGTTTATTTTTACAACATTTCATTGCTAAATTATTAAAAAACGTATAAAATTTTAATTCATTTTAAAATTATCCGTAATATTGTAATCAAATTTTGAATAATTTTCAAACCAAAACATAACGCATGACAGCAGATTTATTAAATGCTAATGAGCTTCATAAAGTAGATCCCGTTTTTGGACAACTTTCTTTTGATGGTCATGAACAAGTTGTATTTTGTAACGACAAAGATACAGGATTAAAAGCAATTATTGGAATTCATAACACAGTTTTAGGACCCGCGCTTGGTGGTACTCGAATGTGGAATTATGCCAATGAATGGGAAGCTTTGAATGATGTTTTACGTTTATCGCGTGGTATGTCTTTTAAATCGTCTATTTCTGGATTGAATCTTGGAGGCGGAAAAGCGGTAATCATTGGTGATGCTAAAACGCAAAAAACGCCTGAGTTAATGCGTAAATTTGGCGAATATGTAAATTCATTATCGGGTAAATATATTACGGCAGAAGATGTAGGAATGGAAACCAAAGACATGGACACTGTTCGCGAAGTAACGCAATATGTTACCGGAATATCTGAAGAAAAAGGTGGCTCTGGAAATCCATCGCCTATTACTGCTTATGGTGTTTTCATGGGGTTAAAAGCGGCTACAAAATACAGATTTGGTACTGATAATTTAGAAGGTAAAAAAGTATTAGTACAAGGAATTGGTCACGTGGGTGAAGTTTTAGTACAACATTTAACCGAAAGTGGTGCTATTGTTACCATCGCAGATATTAACGAAGATCGTTTACAACAGGTCGGATCAAAATATGGAGCAAAAATTTATACCGGAGCTGATTTATATAGTGCTGAGGTTGATATTTATGCGCCATGTGCTTTAGGAGCCACTATTAATGACGATACCATTCATAAAATTCAAGCAAAAGTAATTGCTGGAGCCGCAAATAATCAGTTGGCAAATGAAGTGGTTCATGGAACAATTCTTAAAGATAAAGGCATTTTATATGCGCCTGATTTCTTAATTAATGCTGGGGGTGTAATTAATGTGTATTCAGAATTGGCCAATTTAACCCGTGCACAAGTCATAGAAAAAACAGAAAATATTTATAACACATCGTTAGAAATTTTCAAATTTGCTGAAACCAATAACATTACTACACATCAAGCAGCGATGTCTATTGCTCAAAAACGCATTGACGATAGAAAAAATGAATTACGCAAGTAAAAGTTTTTAAATAATAATGTATTTTTGCAGAGCGAAAGAGCAATTACTTTCGCTCTCTTAATTTTATAAAGTTCTTAATTAGTATGTTAAATAGAAGACATATCCGTATAAAAGTCATGCAGAGTATTTATGCCATGCATCAACATCAATCGGATCAATTAGATAAAGAAGAAAAATTCTTATTTCAAAGTATCGAAAACACTCAGGATTTATACTTTCTTTTGCTTTCGGCTTTGGTTGAAATCAAAAAGAAAGAAGAATTATACATTGATTTAGCTTCAAAAAAACATTTAGCCACTAAAGAAGAACGCAATCCTAGTTTAAAATTTGTACACAATAAAGTGTTGATGACTTTTGCTAATTCAGTTGCTTTAGAAAACGCGTTAGAAGAGCGAAAAATTAAAAATTGGCAACAAAACGATGACATTATTTTGTACTTGATTGAATCAATCAAGGCGAGTGCATTATATGAGCGTTATATGAGTAATACAACCAGTAGTTTTGAAGAAGATCGAAATTTTTTAGCCGATTTATATACCGAAGTTATTGCGCCAAGTGAAAAATTATACGATTACCTTGAAGACCATAAACTAACGTGGTTAGATGATTTACCAGGAATCAACACCTTAATTTTAAAACAGATCAAACAATTAAAATCGGAACGCGATGTTGTGGTTATTCCAGAAGTGTATAAAGATGAGGATGACAAAGAATTCGTTAAGAATTTGTTCAGAAAAACGGTTTTAAACGAAGTAGAATTATCTAAAGAATACATCGATAAAACGCCTAATTGGGATGTGGAACGTATTGCAGAACTCGATACAATTATTTTAAAAATGGCGATTTGCGAATTATTGAAATTTCCTTCAATTCCAGCGAAAGTTACAATTAATGAATATTTAGAAATTGCAAAAGAGTATTCTACGCCAAAAAGTAGTATTTTTATCAACGGAATTTTAGACAACTTAGTCAAAGAATTTGAAAAAGACAAAAGACTTATAAAATCGGGTAGAGGTTTATTATAAAATGTAAAAATTATGATGAAAAAATCAATTGGGTATGTAGCCCTTTCCGTAGTTTTAGTAACTACATCGTGTAAACAAGAAAGCGCAGCAGATAAAATTACTGATGCTGATATGGCCACTATTGAAGCGGCAAAAGCTTTAGAAGGTAAATTTCCAAAAGTAAAATTGGATAAAGAAGTACATGATTTTGGAACCATTAACGAAGGCGATATGGTTGAAACAGAATTTCTTGTAACTAACGATGGCGAGGTAGATTTAATTATTTCGGATGCCAAAGGAAGTTGTGGGTGTACCGTTCCACAGCCACCAAAAGATCCTATTAAACCAGGAGCTTCTGCGCCCATAAAAGTAACTTTTAATTCACAAGGGAAACCAGGTGCACAACAAAAGACGGTAACATTAACCACGAATACCGAAAAGGGATATGAAACCTTTGAAATTAAAGCCAACGTAACACCAAAAGCGGGCATTTCCGCAACCACTAAATAATATACTTATGAATGCAACTTTAATAATGCAATTAGTGCTAATGATTGCCGTGTTTTATTTCTTATTAATAAGACCACAGCAACAAAGAGCCAAAAAAGAAAAAGCGTTTGAAAACGGATTAAAAGTAGGGGATAGAATCATTACTAAATCTGGGATTCATGGTAAAATAGCCGAATTATCTGCTGATACTATTGTAGTAGAAACAATGGCTGGAAAAATCAAAATGGAAAAATCAGCGATTTCTTCAGAATTGAGTGCAAAGTTAGCCGCTAAATAATGTTGCGCTTACAAATAACAAAGCCGAACTTCAATTGGAGTTCGGTTTTTTTATGAAGTGAGGTTTTGTTCGCACTTTGTTTGTATTTACTCAGTAAAACACCTCTTTTACGAAGCTTTATCGATCAAATGTATCGAAGGAATACCAAACAAAACCTTTTTACTTTTGTTTTAGTTACGAAATATAATTCGCTTATTTTATTTTTATTAATTTTCAGAGTAAACTATATTGCCCAAAGTTGTTTCACTTTAATTTTCAAACTTTCAACTAATATTGTAAATTTGCCAACCAAAATTAAATACTACTATGTTAGATAGATTACAATATGTAAAGCAGCGTTTTGACGAAATTTCGGATTTGATTATTCAACCCGATGTGATTGCAGATCAAAAACGTTACGTGCAATTAAATAAAGAATATAAAGATTTAAAGGCATTAGTTGATAAGCGAGAAGAATACATTAATGTGGTAGGAAATATCGATGAAGCAAATGAAATTATTGCAGATGGTTCTGACGCAGAAATGGTTGAAATGGCAAAAATGCAGTTAGAAGAAGCAAAAGAGCGTTTGCCTCAATTAGAGGAAGAAATTAAGTTCATGCTGATTCCAAAAGACCCAGAAGATGCTAAAAACGTTATGGTTGAAATTCGTGCAGGTACCGGAGGTGATGAAGCGTCTATTTTTGCAGGTGATTTATATAGAATGTATACAAAATATTGTGATGCTAAAGGTTGGAGAACATCAGTTGTTGATACGAATGAAGGGACATCGGGTGGTTTCAAAGAAGTTATTTTTGAAGTAACTGGTGAAGATGTTTATGGAACATTGAAATATGAAGCAGGTGTTCACCGTGTGCAACGTGTGCCTCAAACCGAAACTCAAGGTCGTGTACATACTTCAGCAGCAACTGTTATGGTATTACCAGAAGCGGAGGAATTTGACGTTCAAATTGATATGAATGATGTTCGCATCGACTTTTTTTGTTCTTCAGGACCTGGAGGTCAATCAGTAAATACCACTAAATCTGCGGTTCGTATGACGCATATTCCTACAGGTTTAGTGGCGCAATGTCAAGATGAAAAGTCACAACATAAAAACAAAGACAAAGCGTTAACGGTTTTACGTTCGCGTTTGTACGAAATGGAATTAGCCAAAAAGCAAGATGAAGATGCTAAAAAACGTAATTCTCAAGTGAGTAGTGGTGATCGTTCGGCAAAAATTAGAACTTACAATTATGCACAAGGAAGGATCACAGACCATCGAATTGGCTTGAGTATTTTTGATTTAGATGGCTTCATGAATGGCAATTTACATAAAATGATTGAAGAGCTTCAATTAGTTGCCAATACTGAAAAACTAAAAGAAAGTGAAGTATTTTAATTTAAATGTTTTACTTTTGAATAAATCATTACTGTAATATTAGGTTTTTTACCGTCGTTTTCGTCTTATGCGCAATAACTATAATGATTTTGAGTTTTATTTATATCCATTTTAAAAATGTAATCAAATGAAAAAACAGCTCACTTTTTTAATGTTATTGCTAACATTGGTTTCAAATGGCCAATCTTTTTTTGGTTTTCAGCATGATAATTATGCCGGTGTTAATGCGGTTATGTCTAATCCTGCTAATATTGTTGATTCAAGATTTCGAACAGATATTAATCTTTTTTCTGGCGATATTAACTTTACTAATAGTTATTACTCGTTTACTTTAAATGAGTTATTTAGTGATGATTTTTATTCTCAAGAAAACGCAACAAATACCAGCGAATCAAATAGTCTTTACACTAAGGTAGATGTATTGGGTCCATCTTTCATGTTTAATATTGCTAAAAATCAATCGATTGCCTTTACAACACGATTTAGAGGTATTGGCCATGTTACTAATTTAGATGGAAATTTAATTAACAGTATCAATGATAATGATGCATTTGGTGATTATTCTATTTCCAATCAAAATTTTAGTATTGCATCAAATTCTTGGGGAGAACTTGGCGGAACGTATGCTAGAGTTATTTTTGATAAAGGAACACATTTTTTGAAAGGAGGAATTACCCTTAAATATTTATTTGGAATTAATACTGGTTTTGTAAAAGCAAATAATTTATCGGTACAATTTAACGAAACCAATAACACCTACACAACTTCTGGTTCAATTGAAGTTGGAAACACCAATAGTTTTGATGATGTAGAAGAGCCTTTTGACAATCAAGGAGCTGGTTTTGGTGGAGATATTGGGTTTACCTATGAATATCGACCTGCTAATCGAATCAATACGTCAAAAGGTCAAAATAAATATTTATATCGAATAGGTTTTGCTGTAACCGATATTGGCTCTATGGCTTATAAAGATGCTACAGTAGATACTTATAGTGCTAATGCAACAATTTCTGAAGATCAATTTGAAAATGGTAGCTTTGATTCATTTTATACCAAAACATCAACAAGAAATAAAGTAACGGTTAGTTTACCAACGGCACTTCGTACTAATATCGATTGGAATCTAAGCAATAAATTATATTTGAATATTAATTCAGAATTGAGTTTAGTTAAGAATACCAATGCAAATTCAAATTATATCGCAAATAATGTAAGTGTAACACCAAGATTTGAATCTAGATGGTTAAGTGTTTATTTACCATTTTCTTATGTTAAATATTCAGGATTGCAATCCGGGTTTGGACTTAGAATGGGACCATTATTTGTAGGATCAGGTTCTGCAGTTAATGGTTTATTAGGAAAAACAAAAGCAATTGATGTGAATTTTGGATTAAAAATTCCAATTTTTCAAAAAAAATAAAAATGAATTTAAAAGCCTAAGCGGTTTTTCTAATACATATACATAATGATAACCAAAGAACTTATTGCTCAAATCAAGGCCAAAAAATCATTTCTTTGTATCGGTTTGGATGTAGATTTGAATAAAATTCCTAAACATTTATTAGCTAAAGAAGATCCAATTTTTGAATTCAACAAAGCAATTATTGATGCTACACATGATTTGTGTGTTTCTTATAAACCAAACACGGCTTTTTATGAGGCTTATGGTATAAAAGGTTGGCAATCATTAGAAAAAACTATCAATTATATCAATGCAAACCATCCTGAAATTTTTACAATTGCCGATGCAAAACGCGGTGATATTGGCAATACTTCTTCAATGTATGCAAAAGCCTTTTTTGAAGATTTAAATTTCGATTCGGTAACAGTAGCACCTTATATGGGAAAAGATTCGGTTGAGCCATTTTTAGCTTTTGAAAACAAACACACTATTATGTTGGCTTTGACTTCTAATGAAGGCGCTTTTGATTTTCAAACGCAAAATATTGAAGGAAGAGAATTGTATAAAGTGGTTTTGGAAACATCAAAATCGTGGAAAAACGCCGAAAATTTAATGTATGTAGTGGGCGCAACTAAAGCTGAATATTTCACCGAAATTAGAAAAATTGTTCCCGATAGTTTTTTATTGGTTCCAGGAGTAGGCGCTCAAGGCGGAAGTTTAGCCGAAGTTTGTAAATACGGAATGAACGAAAACGTGGGCTTATTAATTAATTCTTCGCGAGGTATTATTTATGCTTCAAACGGAACTGATTTTGCTGAAAAGGTAAGGGAAGAAGCGTTTAAATTACAACAAGAGATGGAAGAAATTTTGGTTTCAAGTTCCAAGTTTCAAGTTTAATTTGGTAACTAAAATGACTTGAAACTTGAAACAAATATTCACAGACCAAATTGGAACCCAACATACATTCGAAAGCACCCCTAAACGAATAATTTCTTTAGTGCCTTCTCAAACAGAATTATTATTTGATTTAGGGTTAGAAGACAACATTGTTGGAATTACTAAATTCTGTGTGCATCCGTTTCATTTTAAAACAACGAAGACGATTGTTGGTGGAACAAAAAATGTCAAGTTCAATAAAATAATGGCACTTCAGCCCGACATTATCATTTGCAACAAAGAAGAAAATACGTTAAAAATCGTTCAGGAATTATCACAAATTTGTCCCGTTTGGGTCACTGACATTGTTTCGATTGACGATAATTTACAAATGATTCACGATTTCGGACAACTATTCAATAAACGCACCGAAGCTCAAAAATGGATTGGTAAAATTAATTTTGCATACCAAGATTTCATGCAATTTATCAAAGACAAACCTGTTAAAAAAGTGGCTTATTTTATTTGGGCTAATCCCTACATGGTTGCAGGAAATTATACCTTTATCAACGAAATGTTACAATTGAATCATTTCGAAAATATTTATAAAAGTAAAGAAGCGCGTTATCCTGAAATTGAATTTAAAAAAATCCGCTTAGAGGGTGACCCCGATTATGTGTTCTTGTCTTCCGAACCTTTTCCTTTTAATGACGAACATGCATTTGAAATAGGACGTTTTACACATCATGCAAAAACGGTTTTCGTTGATGGCGAAATGTTTTCTTGGTATGGAAGCCGCTTGTTGAAAGCCTTCGACTATTTCAAATTACTGCAGTCAAAAATCTAATTTGAAAGCTCTTTTTATTGTTTTCTTTTCTTTTTCATCTTAAAAAGCTACATTTGAATAAAATAACGAACCTTGATTGCTTACACAATATATAAAAACGAAACGAGTGACGAATGGGTTACTTTTGTTCATGGAGCAGGAGGAAGTTCTTCTATTTGGTATAAGCAAATTCGTGATTTTCAAAAACATTTCAATGTCTTACTGCTCGATTTGCGCGGTCACGGCAATTCAAATGAACAAATAAAAACGGCTTTTAAACAAAAATATACGTTTAAATCTATAGCAAATGATGTTATTGAAGTAATTAATCACCTTCAAATTAAAAGTTCACATTTTGTAGGAATCTCACTAGGTTCAATAGTTATTCGTCAATTAGCAGAAATGTATCCCACACGCGTAAAAAGTATGATTTTAGGTGGTGCTATTTTAAAAATGAACTTTCGTTCACAAATCTTAATGCGATTAGGAAATACCTTTAAATATGTGTTGCCTTATTTGGTTTTATATAAATTCTTTGCTTTTGTGATTATGCCAAAAAAAAATCACAAAAACTCTCGTTTATTATTTATTAATGAGGCAAAAAAACTCTATCAAAAAGAATTTATTAAATGGTTTAAATTAACCGCAGAAATCAACCCTGTTTTACGTTTGTTTAGACAAATTGAATTAGACATTCCTACGCTTTATGTTATGGGAGAAGAAGATTATATGTTTTTGCCAGCTGTAAAACAAGTAGTTGCAAGTCATGTAAAAACGGCTGAATTATTTATTATTAAAAACTGTGGTCATGTGGTAAATGTGGAACAACCAGTTATTTTTAATGAAAAGGTAATTGGTTATTTACAATCGAAAAGTTAATAGTAAAGTAATTTTAAATATTTGCATAGTAAATTAGTCAATATTTTGCTCAAGTGTTTAAAGAATAATATTAAAAAGAAATGTAGTGCAGTATAAATGCCCCAGTGATCATAAATAATAAAGCAATAAGATTTTGTTTAGATAAATGTTCTTTAAAAAAAATAATATTTAATACTATAGTTGTTAGTGGGCTTGCAAGGAAAAGCAGACTAGAAAGAAAGGGATCAGTTTGTTTTAAACCTAAAAAACTACACAAAAGAGCGAAGAAAATTATTATTGCCATAAAAATTATTTTGGAAAAATAATTCCTATAATAACTAATTTTAAAATCTTCTCTTTTACAAAATATTCCCAAAAGAAATGAAGTAATAAAAACAATTAGTTCTTGGTTTGATAGAATTACTATTGTTGGAATTTCTATACTTAAATTTTTCCAATGAATAATTGAAGAAACAGAAAATGAAATTGTCATCATCAACATTAGAATATGTTGGTTAATTTTCATTTTTATAGATTTATTTTTTGCAGAAATTATGTACAAAATAAAGCCTAATATAATAAAAAACACTCCTATAATTGAATATTTGAATTCTATCTTTTCAATTACAAGCAAGTATAATGTTGTAAACAATATTCCTAATAAATTGTAAACACCTAGCCAATGTAAAGATGCTTTTTTAATAACTGATAACATACTGAGTAATCCAATAACACCAAAAATGGAGCCTATACTTATATGAAGTAATTGTATTGGTGTTATGCTTTTAAAAGATTCTAAATAAAAAGCGATTCCTAGTGAAAGTAAAGCCGTTATTGAAGATCTGTAGGATACTAAAAATAAAATTGTTGTATGTTGTAAATTTTTCTTCCAAAGAATATTATTAAAAGAGAAGAGTACAATTGATAAAAATATATATGCCATTATTACCAAATTTTAAAATTAAACGATACTCTTTCAAAAGCTCTAAATTTTGTTTTACGAATTAAGATATTTAGCTTTACTTGTGCCGTTTGATTAGTTATAGCATCATTTTCAACAAAACTGATTTTTAGTATCGCTAAGTAATAAAAAAGATTTACATAATCAAAGTAACCAATTTCAACTTTTTCAAGGTCAATGAGTTCTAAATTTTTCTTTGCTATTTTAATATTGTTCTGGTGTAAATTAAGATTAGCTAATCCAATTAAGTATATAGCGTTAGTTGTTTCAGAGGACCAAACTTCTTCTTCAAATACCTCTTCGTAGTATTGTGTTAGTAATTTTTCTAAAAATTCAAATTCATCATTAAAAATCAGTGTTGGTATAATTTCTATTAAAAAAAAACCGATTTTAGTTGTTTTACATTCTAAAAGAATTTCTCTTTTAACAAAGTCTAGATTTCCATTATTTGAAAGTATTTTAACAGCATAAAATCTTCCTTTTAAAGTGTCATGGAATGAATTAAAGTCTTTAGGTTTCTTGATTTTGAAAGGTAATACAGTATCTTCAACATAATATGATTTGTAGTAATGCATTAGTTCAGTAAATAACAAATCTGAATTATTTGCATTGTTTTTTTGAATTAATTGAATTACTTTGAAATAGGTATTATGTAAATTGGTGTAATCAATATGTAATAAAGGAATGTTGTTTCTGAAGTTATCATAATGAATTAATTCTTCAAAGATTCTTAAAGCTTTTTTTTCAGGTAATGACATTAAAATAAGGGAAACAATTATTCCAAATTTATGAAGTTGGGTGCTACTAACTTGATTAAAGTTGACTTTTTGAAAAATAGTTTTTAATAAATCAATATTGTTTTTTTCAATATGATAGTTAATAAAGTATCCCAAATATACTATGTTGTTTTCGTTTAGTAATCCTAAATTTATTTGATTTATTTGATTTTCATTTATCGTTGTAAATTTATTAATAAGTAGAAGATACTGTTGGAAATACCAATCATCATAATTTACTTTTTGATGTTTGTAATTCGAGAATGAGGCATATCCTAAATATTTTGATATTTTATTGAGCGTAGCAACATTTGGTTCTCGTTTTTCTAAAAAACCAAATAATCGACGGAGTGTATTGAATCCGATAGCACTTTGAATTACATATTCAATTTCTTCTTTTAGAATCTTTAAATCTTTTATGTTCCTTACTGTAATATTCGATTTTTTTTGAACATCAACTAACAATTGGGAATAATCCTGTTTCATTATGGGCTATTTATGGGCTAAATATATAATTAAATTCATATATTTTTGAAATTATTTATAAATTTAATAAAATGAGTTCTATTACAGACAAACCAATTGATAAAAAAATAGATGACCTTTTAAAGGTTGAAAAGTACAGTCATGCACTCTCCAATTTCATTACTCGAAGTGACACTCCAATTACAATAGGCCTTCAAGGCGAATGGGGCACAGGTAAAACTTCTTTAATGTCATTATTGTTAGAAGATTTTAATGAGAAAAACATTGCTTGTTCTTGGGTAAATACCTGGGAGTATAGCATGTTTCGAGGTGCAAATGAAACTACACCAGGAGTTTTAAAAGGCATGTTGGAAAAACTCAAAGAATCTTGTGAAAGTAGAGGGGTGTGGACTCTAAAAGATGAAAGCAAAGCAACATTTAAAAAAGTAACTGGATTTGTTGGTAATTTAATGAACCAAGTTGTTGCAAATCAGACGGGTGTTAATTTAAAAGAAGCATCTGAGGGCTTAAATAATTCTCAGAATTCAACGGCAGAAATAGCCGAAATTAAGTCATTGATTACTGGTTTAATTAATGACTTAGTGAATGACTCAAAGAATCCAATACAAAAAGTGGTGTTTTTTGTTGATGATTTAGATCGTATACCTCCGGGAGATGCTGTGGAAGTATTAGAAGCCCTTAAAAACATTTTTGATATACCAAATTGTATTTTCATTTTAGCTATTGATTATGATGTAGTTGTTAAAGGATTAGAAAGCAAGTTTGGACCAAAAACGGAGGAAAATGAAAGAGAATTCAGATCATTTTTTGATAAAATTATTCAAGTTCCCTTTTCAATGCCAACAGGTACTTATGATATTGAGAATTTCTTAGTTGAAAAGCTAAGTAATATAGGAATTCAGATTTCTGATGAAGAAAAGGAACTTTACACAAAAGCAGTTAGACATACAATTGGGTTTAATCCTAGAAGTTTAAAGCGTTATTTAAACTCATTTAGTTTAATTAATCATCTCAAAGAAATTGATACTGAAGAGAATGAAACGCAAGGTGATGATTTCATGTTATTTGCCTTATTAGGAATACAAATCTCATATCCCAAAATATTCAGATTATTATCGCAGCAATCTAATTTCACACAATGGAATAAGGGATTTGGAAATAAATTTGGAATAGAATGGGAGGAGATACAAGAGAAAATCAAGAAGTTCGGAGAATCTGATTTGCTTGATGAAGAATGGGAGCAGGTAGCTTGGGGTGCTTGTCAATCTGATTCTTATTTGAAAGCAAAAGCATTTTCGGTATTAGAATTATTGAATTTATTGCGAACAAAATATGCAGATAATTTAGATCAAGAGTTGGAAAATGCTATGGAATTTGCCGCTATAACTAGTGTTGATGATGATGTTGAAACAAAACAAGCTGTTCAGAAAATTGGGAATAAGACTATATATTTAGGAATAGAGTCAAAAATTAATCAATTAATTGAAGAAGGATTTGTAGATGATGCGGTTATTAATTTTAGTACTTTATGGAATATTTTAAGTGAAAAAGAGCAAAGTCAATCAAAATTTAGAATTTCATTTGCAAAAAGTGGTTGTGGTTTTTATGATGATTCAAAAGGTGGTAGAGGGAAAAATCAATTAATTTATTCAGATAATCCCTCTAAAAAAACACTCGGAATGAAATTTTATCTAAAAAGTAACACAGGTTTAGTGAATAAATGTTATGAGCAATATGGTACAAAATACAATTTAAATTCTTCAGAATCCTTTTATATTTCTAAGGATAAAGATCTAATTTTTGAATCAAATCTTATTGAGCATTTAGGCATTGAAAAGTATAGGAATTTATTGGCAGATATTGCTAAAGAAATACTATAGTCATGTTTGATAATTTAACTGTAACAAAACTGGGCTATTATGTGTATGCTTTAGTGAATCCAATTACTGAAAAAGTATTTTATATAGGAAAAGGAATTGACAATAGGGTCTTTTCTCATAAACAAGAGGTTATTGAGGCTAAATCAAATTTGGAATCTTTAAAGAAGATTGAAATAAAGGAGATTCTTGATAGAAATTTAGATATAAAACATGTTATTATTAGACATGGCCTTACAGAAAAAGAGGCATTTTTAGTTGAAGCAACCCTAATCGACTATCATAATTTCAATCAGAATAAATTGACAAATGAAGTATCTGGACACAACAGCGGTTTTTATGGAATCAAGACGACAGACGAGCTAATCAGACAATACAATGCTCCAAAATTAGAACAGTTATTTCATAAGGTGATTATTATCAATATTAATAAAAGATATCTAAATGCCAAAAACTCAAACCATTCAATTTATGAAGCTACTAAAGAGTCATGGGTAATTAGAGAAGAGAAAACAAAAGAGATTGAGTATGCATTAGCAGAATATCAAGGAATTATTATAGGTGTATTTAAAGTTAATAAATGGTATACAGTAAAAACTCAAGATAATAAAAACAATAAACGATGGGGGTTTGATGGTGAAGAAGCAAATGAAGAATTAAAAAACCTCTATTTAAATAAGTCAATTGCACATGTAAAAAAGCAAGGTACAGCTAACCCAATTCGATACAAATTATAATATTAATAGTAAATCAATTAAATCATGGCATTAACAGACTCACAAAAAAGTTCAATTGAATCAAAGAAAAAGCAAATTGAATCACAAAAAAGAATGATTGAGGGTATTAAAAGTACTGTAAAAAATGGTAAAGAGCATTTAAGAAATTTAATTAAATCATCAACTCAAAAATCTGCAAAGGAACAATATCGTAAAAATCTTGCAAATAATTTTAAATACGCAGAAGGGCAAATTGAAAACCATAAAAAGAGTATAGAGAGACTAAAAAAAGATATTTTAGATATAAAGTCAAGTTAACAAATTAAATATTACTATGGCAAATCAAGAAATGTATAAACAAGATGCAATGCTTCACATTGTATGGGTAATGGCGGTTGAGGATAGAAAAGAAGGTGCTGAAAAATGGGCAACACCTGAAGAAAATAGTTACTTAGATGCGATACGAAAAGTCGAAAATATTGATATATCATGGGCAGAATTTAATGCTAAGAGAAAGGAACTGGGAAGTGGAGAAAAAATTATTGACGAAGCTTGTAAAGCACTCAGGGGTTGTGGAAAAGATTGGAAAATGAAAACTTTGGGATATATGCAAAGAATGGCTTGGGTTAGTCAAGAGGATGATTTAGAAAATAATATGTCTGATAAAGAATGGTCTATGGTATTAAGAGTTCAGAATGCACTTGGACTTTCAGATGATGATCGTAAAAATTCTTATCAAAATTTACCAAAAAAATAATATCTGCAATTAAATGAGTCTTCATGAATTTGAAGCCTCATTCAATTAACGATTGAATTATAAATTTATTTATGGTTGTTATAAGAATAGTTGAATGAAAAAACATATTATATATATAATTGTCATCATATTTTTTTGGTTTTCAGCCAAATCACATAGTCAATCAATAGTAAATACAGAAAATATGTCTGCAAAATTTGATAGTCTTTTTGTTTTTACTACTAGTTTTGATGGTAATTATACATCTGGAAATATTGAACTAATACAATTCACCACTGCTAATCAAATTGCGTTTAAAAAAAATAATAATACAGTTAGACTATTTTTTAACTACGAGTATATTTCACAAGACAATGAAACAATTTCGTCAGATTACACCAGTCAATTACGGTATAGTTATTCATTAAACAATAGTTCTATATATTCTTTTGTTCAGGGACAAAAGGCACTTTCTTTATCATTGAATAGTAGGTATTTATTTGGAATTGGATATCGCAAAAGTTTATTTAAGAAAGATAAAAATTATTTAGATTTTGCAATTGGGCCTTTTTATGAGAACGAGATGTATCTTAAAGATACTGAAAATGAATTTCATATCATTAATTATAGATACGGTTTTAGTTCATTTTTTAATATTAAAATTTCAGATAAATTAGAAAATAACATAGTAATTTATTATCAACTTAATGCTGAAAATTTAGATGATTATCGAGTTTATTTAGAGCCTAAATTAGTTTATAATTTTGAGCATTTTAAAATATATAGTTCATTAAGATATCGCTATCATTCAACTCCTTATATAGAAATTAAGAATATCGATGCTCAAGTATTATTTGGTTTAAGCTATGAAATCGGGTTCAATTAATATTTTAATAAAAGTGATAGAACGATATTTAATTACACAAGAAAAAATTAGTAGTAACAATTAATTATAAAAATATGGCACAAGAAATGTTAAAGAACGAAGCGCTTTTAAACTTAATTTACAGCGTTGCAAAAGCTGATGAACCATTTTACAGTTCAGAAGTATTTTCTAATGAATTATCCAATGAAGAAATTCAATATTTTGATAAAATTTCTAAAGCAGAAAATATAGAAATTTCCTTTTCTGATTTCATTGATAAGAGAATTCAGTTGATTGATAAATATGGATATGATTCAATTTTTGAAGAAGCATTAAAAGCAACCAATAAATGTGGCAGAGATTGGAGAGTTAAAGCATATGGATATATGTGGAGAATGGCTTTAAAAACATGGGAAGATGGGGATTATTTTGATAATGGCAAACAAGATAAAACGTCCGATAATGAGTATAAATTAATTAAAAAAGCAAAAGAATATTTTAAAATCACCGACGAAGAAGATTCAAAAGCGATTGGACTCACTAAAGTATGATTTTTTTAAATTATTCGACTATGAAAAAAATATTTATTCTTTCGCTTATCGCCTTGTTTTTAGTTTCATGTGATTCGAATGAACGAAACATAAAAAAAACATTTATTAGAATTAATTCTGGTGAAACTGCAGCCGCTTCAAAGTACATTTGGCCGGAAGACCAGAAAAATCTATATACATTTGAGCAACGATTTTTAGCCGATAATGAATTAATCTCATTAGATATTCAAACGATTCAAAAATTGAATGATGAAAGTTATAAAGTAACTATAAATTGTAATAATTGTAATGATGAATTAATAGCATATTTTACAAATAAAGGCAATTTAGTGTCTGAAACCAAAATTGAAGATACAATTTATATAAAAAATGCTAACGGAAAAGAATACATAACTTTTGATTGGGATTTGAATGAAAAGTTCATTTCTAATAATGTCAAATTGTCTAGTATATTGGTTGAACGATTAAATTTAAGATCGGGTCCTGGAGAAAAATTTGGCATTATTGGTCAGTTAGAAATTGGAGATGAATTATTGATTGATGACAGTTACGAAAATTCAAATTGGAGAAAAGGTATCGAATTTGATGAAAATGGCAATATAAAGCAAGTTTATTTTTCTTCAAAGTTAACAGATCGAAAAGAGATCAGTTTTTTTACCTTAAATTGGGCAGACAGTTTAGGAATAGTTATTATTTCTTTACTGGCTATATTGGTGCTATTTGTGGTATACCCATTGTTGTTTTCAGCGCTTTTTAGAGCCGGTGGAGAAGGAGCAGGAACCTTTGCCATAATTTTATTTGTAGTTTTGATTATAGCCGTTTATTTTACATATCAAATAATTGAAACCGCAGTATTTGAATTATTTATGATCAATCTTCCCTTCTGATTCTAGTTATAAAATATTAAAAGACCTCTTAATTAAGAGGTCTTTTAGTTATTGTGGAGTCGGAGAGAATCGAACTCTCGTCCAAACAAGCAATCAAATAGCTTTCTACACGCTTAGTTTCATCTTGGATTTTCGACAAAGAGCAAGGCTAGAAACCGCCACTCTTTGCTTAGCTTTATCAATGTCAGAACGGATTTAAAACATTACCGTTCCTAGGTTTACATTTACGGTTCCCCTTAATCAAACGCCATAAACCAAGGCTGTTGAGGAGAATCTAGCTTTCCGACCTGGTCGGAACTAGGCAAATCTTACTATGATTCAGATTAAGCAGCTAAAGCGTAATTATTTTCGCCGTTTATAGGTATGTACATTTGGATTTACGAGCAAAACATACAATGCTCGACGTGCTTACTAATTAATTCCACTCGCTGTCAAAACCAGTCGACCCCAATAGAATTATAACTTTGCGAAATTACAATGAAAAGTTCAATAAAAAAAACATTGCGCCACGTTATGTAAAATGTTATATTTGTAACATTCACAAACCTTATAGTTATAATATTTTATAAAAATGAAATTCGGAATCCTTACAGAAAAAAAAACACCGCCAGATAGAAGAGTCGTATTTACTCCGGAAGAATTAGTTCGTTTAAAAGCTACTTATCCACAAGCTGAATTATTTGTTGAAAGTTCGCCCATTCGTGTTTTTACAGATGAAAAATATGAAGCGCTTGGTATTGAAGTTTGTACTGATTTGACTCATTGTGATGTGCTATTTGGTGTAAAAGAAGTTCCGGTTGCAGCGTTAATTCCAAATAAAAAGTATTTTTTCTTTTCGCATACCATAAAAAAACAACCTTACAACAGAAAATTATTACAAGCTATTTTAGCCAAAAATATTGATTTATATGATCATGAAACAATCGTAGATGAAAATAACAAACGTCTTATTGGTTTTGGTCGTTATGCAGGAATTGTGGGCGCCTATAATGGTATAAGAGCTTTTGGTATTAAGTATGATTTATTTACTTTGGCTAAAGCCGAAACCTTAAAAAATCAAGAAGAGTTAATTGCTCGATTAAAACGTCAAATATTACCTAATATTAAAATCGTTTTGACCGGTCATGGTAAAGTAGGGATGGGCGCTAAAGAAATGTTAGACGGAATGAAAATCAAGCAAGTTACCGCATCAGATTTTTTAACTAAAAACTATTCCGAAGCAGTATATACGCAAATTGATGTATTAGATTATAATAAGCGAATCGATGGACAACCCAGCAGTAAAAGTGATTTTTACAGCAATCCATCTGCATATACTTCAGACTTTGGTCGATTTACAAAAGTTTCCGATCTTTTTATAGCAGGGCATTTTCATGGAAATGGGGCACCCCATATCTTAACTCGCGAAATGTTGCAAGCTCCCGATAACAAAATCCAAGTAGTTGCCGATATTTCCTGTGACATTGATGGTCCGATTGCTTGTACGTTAAAAGCTTCAACCATTGCCGATCCGTTTTTTGGTTATTTACCTAACGAACACAAAGAGGTAGCTTACACGCATCCGGCTTCAATTATGGTGATGTCTATTGATAATCTTCCGTGTGAATTACCAAAAGATGCCAGTGAAGGTTTTGGCGAAATGTTTATGGAACATGTTATTCCTGCCTTTTTCAATGGTGACAAAGACGGCATTTTACAAAGAGCAAAAATGACCGAAAATGGAAAATTAACACCTAAATTTGCCTATCTTCAAGATTATGTAGATGGAAAATAAGGCTTCATTTTTTGGAGATTAAAGTTTGAGAGTAAATTAACTCAAACGTTTTCGTTAATAACTATAAATCAATCTTGTTGTTTGCATTCAAGTTAAAGACTATTTTTATACTTTAATTGATTTTGTAAATTTCAATCTATATATATTTATTATATGAGAAAATATATTCTTTTTATAGTTATTTCTTTCGGAATTAACTCTTGGTCTCAAGAAATTCAGTCGCCTTCAAAAAAAATTACGGTTTCTTTTTCACTTACTTCCTCTGGTGAACCAATGTATCAGGTTTCCTACTTAAACCAAAAAAATGTTGAAGAAAGTACCTTAGGTATTGCTTTAAAAGATAACAACGCTTTGGATTATGGATTTACACTATTAAGTCAAGAATCAAAATCGGTTAATGAAACGTGGCAACCTGTATTAGGGGAACAATCTTCGATTCAAAACACTTATAATCAAGTTACCTATTTTTTATTGCAAAAGGAAACTAATCGTAAACTCAATATCATTTTTAGAGTTTACAATGAAGGTGTGGCGTTTCGATATGATTTTCCAAAACAAGAAACATTGAATCATTTCATTATTTCCGATGAGAAAACGACATTTAATTTAGTAGAAAATCACAAAGCATTTTGGATTCCGGGCGATTATGATAGTCAAGAATATGCATATAATGAAACAAAATTATCAGAAATTGATAATTCTAAATTAGACATGAATAATGGCATTGGCGTGAAATCTATTGCAAGTCCATACAGAGTACAATCGCCTTTGATGTTAAAATCGCCTTCAGGGGTTTATATCAATGTTTTTGAAGCAGCTGTAGTTAATTATCCAGTGATGCATTTGGATGTCGACGTCAATAAATTTGATCTTAAAGCCGATTTAGTTCCAAATGCCATAGGTGATAAAGCCTATTTACAAACGCCTTGTGTTTCTCCATGGCGAACAATCATGATTTCTAATGATGCTCGCGATATCGTAAGTTCAAAAATGATATTAAATTTAAATGAACCTTCAAAAATTAAAGATACTTCTTGGATTAAACCAATGAAATATGTCGGAATTTGGTGGGAAATGCATATTGGCAAAGCTACTTGGGATTATGCAGGAAGCCAAAATGCCCAAAATGCAGCAGACGGACAATTGAAACCTTCAGGAAAACACGGAGCTACAACAGCAAATACTAAACGCTATATTGATTTTGCGGCAAAACATGGATTTGATGGTGTTTTAGTTGAAGGATGGAATGTGGGTTGGGAAGATTGGTTTGGCAATTGGAAAGAAAATGTATTTGATTTTGTGACACCGTATCCCGATTTTAATTTGAAAGAAGTCAGTGATTATGCCAAATCAAAAGGTATTAAAATGATTATGCATCACGAAACTTCGGGTTCGGTTGCCAATTATGAGCGCCATTTGGATCGTGCTTTTGAATTGATGCAAGAGTTTGGATATCCAGCATTAAAATCGGGCTATGTGGGAAAAATTATTCCCCGTGGAGAATATCACGACGGACAAACAATGGTGAATCATTACAATTTTGTGGCGCAACGTGCTGCCGATTATAAATTAATGGTGAATTCGCACGAAAGTTCTCGTCCTACAGGTTATCACAGAACTTTTCCCAATTATATTGCAGCCGAAGCAGCAAGAGGTAACGAATTTAATGCTTGGTCAGTCGGAAATCCACCAATGCATGAAACTATTTTGCCTTTTACTAGACTTCTAGGTGGTCCAATGGATTATACTCCGGGTATTTTTGAAATTAAGATGAATGTTTATGATGCGGCGAAAAAAGAACAAGTGCATACTACATTAGCTAAACAATTAGCGTTATATGTTACAATGTATTCTCCTTTACAAATGGCTGCTGATTTACCAGAAAATTATGAGAAACATTTGGATGCTTTCCAATTCATTAAAGATGTGGCTGTAAATTGGGATCAGTCCGTTTATTTAGAAGCCGAACCTGGTGATTTCTTAACTGTTGCTAGAAAAACAAAAGGCAAAGATGAGTGGTTTTTAGGTGCAATTACCGATGAAAATGCACGCACAACTACTATTGAGTTAAATTTTCTGACTCCAGCAAAAACCTATAAAGCCACTATTTATGAGGATGGAAAAGACGCCCATTGGGAAAAAAATCCAAAATCGTATGCTATAAAAACTATACAAGTGACTTCCAATTCAAAAATTAAATTAAATTTGACTAATGGAGGAGGAGCGGCAATTCGTTTCGCCTTAATAAACTAATTAAACCAAACCAATTAAACTAAAATTATGAGTACAAACCAAATTAAAACAAACTGGGCACAGTTTATTCCTTTAGTAACTGTTTTCTTCTTTTGGGGATTCGTTGCAGCAAGTAACGACATTTTAATTCCTGTATTTAAAAAAGCTTTTGATTTGACACAAGTTCAAAGTCAATTAGTTTCATTAGCTTTTTACATTGCCTATACCGTTGGATCTTTATTGTATCTTTTGATTTCGTATCTTACCAAAGGAGACTTAATTAATAGATTGGGGTATAAAAATTCTTTAGCTTTAGGATTGGCAATTTCTGCCTTAGGTACATTATTATTTTATCCGGCAGCCAATACGGGTTCGTTTACTTTAATGTTGTCGGGGTTATTTATTGTGGCTCTTGGATTTTCATTACAGCAAACAGTAGCCAATCCATTAGCGATTGCATTAGGACCAATAACAACAGGATCTCAACGTTTAACACTTGCTGGAGGGATCAATAATTTAGGAACTACTATTGGACCTTTAATTGTAAGTTTTGCAATTTTCGGTTCGGCAACATCAGGAAATACTGATATGAGTATAGAGAGTGTTAAAACTCCCTACCTGATTTTAGGTGCTGCCTTTCTATTAGTAGCCATATTGCTTAAGTTTTCTTCTTTACCCGACAAGCCTCAAGCAATTGTAGAATCTGAAGATGATAAAGTAGTGACTAGAAGTTCAGCGTTAAAGTATCCTCAATTGATTTTAGGAATGATTGCCATATTTGTATATGTGGGTGTAGAAGTATCTACTGCGAGTAATTTACCAGCTTATATGGAGAAAAATTTAGGTTTTTTGACAAAAGATGTTGCTCCATATATTTCATTGTATTGGGCTAGTTTGATGATTGGTCGTTGGACAGGAGCAGTAGAAGCCTTTACTGATCAAATGAATTTGCAAAAAATATTACGATTTATTGCTCCTTATTTAGCATTTGGTGTTTTCTTATTTGTAAATGCTATTGCTAAACACGATTTGACACCATTTTATATATATGCACTAATCATATTAGTATTGATATTAGCAGATATGGCAAGTAAAGGTAATCCAGCAAGAATGTTGTTGATTTTTTCTTCTCTTGGAATTGTAGCTCTAATTATAGGCATGGTAACAGATGGTATGGTGAGTGTTTATGCATTTACTAGTGTAGGATTATTTTGTAGTACGCTTTGGCCCTGTATTTTTACATTAGCCGTGAGTGGTTTAGGAAAACATACCAGTCAAGGAAGTAGCTTTTTAATCATGATGATTATGGGTGGTGGTTTTGTAAGTTTATTACAAGGTTATATAGCTGATGTTTCTACTATTCAAACTAGTTATATTGTTGGAGTTTTATGTTTTGCTTATTTGGCTTTCTATGCATGGAAAGTTTCCGGAATATTGAAAAATCAAGGAATTAGTTTTGATAAGAATGTAAGCGGAGGTCATTAATAAAAGATTATATAGTAAATAAAAAACGTCTCATTAACATTGAGACGTTTTTTATTATAATAAAAGTAAACTTTTAGAATATAAATTATATACGAAAAATACCACCAACCGAAATAATTCGTTGTAAAAACCAAAAATGTTGTTCTGCTTTATCTGCCGTACTATTTGTAGTTCTAATATCATTCATTTCGATGTATCCGCCTTTAATTTCGGTTTGAATGAAGAAATGCTTGAAAAATGTAAAATTTAAACCTGCTTTTGCTGAAACTCCATAGCCAGCAATATGAAATTCATCATATCGATCCTTTCCTAACAGTTTTGTGTTTGTTTTTGGATATAATAACCCAGCGCCAACGCCTTCTGTAATATTAATTTGAAATTTATCGGTATTTGGTAATTTGAAAAGTTTAGAAATATCATCAACTCTTGAAAATTCAGTATTTACATAATTTAAACCATCAGTGTGTTCAAAAGTTAAAAAATCTTCGTCAAGCGTTAATTCATTAGCTGCAGGATTCTCATTATAAGTTCCTGCATTTGGATAATATCCTGAATAATTTACAGTTCTATCATTGTACATTACATATTTCATGTGGTCTACACCAATTGAAATATTATAATGATCAGTAATAAAATAACCCAATCTTAAATTAGTTTGAGGAATGGTCATTCGTGCTGGATTTATATAATCACAATGCCATCCTTTTGGTTTATCATGTGCTGCTACATCATAAAGTGTAAAATCATAATCAGCCCCTTTAAAACGAATGTCTGATCTAGAATACGATTCGCGGTTTCCACCCCAAAAAATATAAAATTTACCTTTGTTTTTACTCGTGTATTTTTCAGGATTTTCGACTGTTTCTTGCGAAAAGGTGTACTGTGAAAAAACACAAAAAGTTAGTACAGCCATTAAAAATGGATGTTTCATTTGAAGTTATAAAAAATTAAAATTGATTTACAGTTTTGCGAATGGCAACTAATTTGGTCATTAAGTTTTCAAAATAATCTAAATGTAACATATTAGCGCCATCACTTTTAGCATTAGCTGGGTCAAAGTGTGTTTCGATGAAAATACCATCAACACCAACAGCAATTCCTGCTTTTGCAATTGTTTCAATCATGTCAGGACGACCACCTGTAACTCCTGTCATTTGATTAGGTTGCTGTAATGAATGCGTTACATCTAAAACAGTGGATGCAAACTGTTGCATGGTAGGAATCCCTCTAAAATCAACAATCATATCTTGATAACCAAACATTGTACCTCTATCAGTAACCATGATGTTTTCATTATTACAATCTAATACTTTTTGTACCGCATGTTTCATGCTTTCTGGACTCATGAATTGTCCTTTTTTCAAATTTACGGTTTTACCTGTTTTTGCAGCAGCAACAACTAAGTCGGTTTGACGAACTAGAAATGCTGGAATTTGAAGTACATCAACATATTCAGCAGCCATTGCAGCATCTTCATTTGTGTGAATATCGGTTACCGTAGGAACGCCAAATTCTTTCGATACTTTTTGTAAAATTTTCAATGCTTTTTCATCGCCAATCCCCGAAAAACTATCGATTCTAGATCGATTTGCTTTTTTAAAAGATCCTTTAAAAACGTAAGGAATTTGTAATTTATCGGTTACTGAAACCAATTTTTCTGCAATGCGTAATGCCATTTCTTCCCCTTCAATAGCACATGGACCAGCTAGTAGAAAAAAGTTACCACTTTCAGTATGCTTAATTTGAGGTATGTTTTGTAAATTCATTTGTGTAGATTTTGAAGTTGCAAAGATAAAAATAAAAACCTTCTAAACTGCAGTTTAAAAGGTTACTTATGTTACACAATAGTAATTTTATTATTATTGTTTACTTGTTGGGATTTTTTTTATCGATAAACCTTTAGGGCAAAGAATTTTTCCTTTTTCAAAGGTATTAAAATACATCGTTAGTTTTTTTGCGGTACCTGCTATAGTTACTTCATAAACACCAATAGTTCCCGCCCCCATTGTTGTGTTTTTGGTAGGAAATGGACAGCAAGTATCTACTTTTTTGAAGCTGATTTTCTCTCCATTAGGTCCTTCTAACGCATTGAAATAGTAAGTTATGTTTATTAATTCTTGTTTTTCATGTATGAATCCAATATTTACAGGATAATCAGGGTCAAAACCATAATTGTTGTCTGTTGCATATTCTGTCAATATGTACATTTCATTGGCAAAAGCAGGACGCTTTGCCGTATTGTCAATATTTTTTAGGGTTGATTTTGTACTGACACAACTAGCTAATAAAAGCGCCGTACACGTTACTGCTAAATACTTCATTTTTAACTTGTTTTTGAAAGGGTAGTTTTTGTTTTTAATAGATAAGCAACAATCGCGCCAATTACTACACCAAAGGATAATCCATCCGAAATATTTTTCCAAATTGAACTCGTTAAGGTTGTATATTCTTTTGCTTCTGCCAAAGTTAATTTTTTTCTAGTGACTGTATTCTTAATTGTGTTTTCTAAGAAATTCGGACTAATAAACCCGTGGGTAATAAACTGGGTAATCGGACTAAAAAAAACCATAATAAAAGAGATGACAATTGCAGAAATTAAACCCTGTTTCCAATTCATATTTTGCTGGTAGAATTTTATTTTTTTCTCTCGAAGGGCTAAATAATAAACTAAAAACGTTGGAAAAATATATAACAAGTTGAATAATGGTTGCCATTTTATTTTCTCATCATGAAAGCCTAATTCTTTTTCTAAAGTAATCCAGGCTAAAAAGATGATAATTCCGATAAGTGCCCATTTAATTTCGATCGAAAACTTTTTCATTAGTTGTAAATTTAGTAGTTCAAAATTAGCCTATTTTGTAACATTAGTTACAAAAACTAATCTTAATTTCTATTTTTGTACAAAATTGCAAAAAAAATATGGAATATATCTACGGAACTTGGCATTGGTCTATTTCTGGTTTTTTAATCGGGATGACTATGCTTATTTTAATTTATTTTGGAAAATCGTTTGGAATGTCTTCTAATTTACGAACGCTTTGTTCTATGGCAGGAGCCGGAAAGTTTAGTGATTTTTTTAAAATGGATTGGCGAGAACAAAAATGGAGTTTAGCTATTGTTCTTGGAGCAATTGTAGGCGGATTTATTGCCTATCATTTTTTATCAAATGGAAGTGGTGTAAATTTAAATTCAGAGACAATCACTCAATTACAATCGCTAGGTATTGATGCCCCAAATGGGAAATTACTTCCCGATGCGCTATTCAGCATTGAAACATTACAATCACCTAAAGGCTTTGCAATATTACTAATTGGCGGTTTGTTAATTGGTTTTGGAACACGCTATGCTGGTGGATGTACATCTGGACATGCTATTGCAGGATTGAGTAATTTTCAATTACCTTCATTAGTGGCTGTAATTGGTTTTTTCATAGGAGGATTAGTAATGGCGCATTTTTTATTACCAATAATTTTTAAAACAACATAAGATGAAGTTAGCTAGATTTTTTTTAACAGGCGTTTTTTTCGGAATTGTTTTAACCAAAGCCGAAGCCGTTTCTTGGTATAGAATTTATGAGATGTTTCAGTTTCAGTCGTTTCATATGTTTGGAATCATTGGAACAGCGCTGTTTACCGGAATTGTTGGAATCCAACTAATTAAAATGAAAAAACTGAAAGATTTCAATGGGTTTCCTATTGTGATTATTGATAAAGAGCAAGGTTTTTGGCGTTATATCATTGGAGGATCATTATTTGGCTTAGGCTGGGCACTTGTAGGAAGTTGTCCTGGTCCCATTTTTATACTATTAGGCACCGGAACTTATGCAATAGCTGTTGTGTTTATAGGCGCTTTATTAGGAACTTATATATACGGATTATTAAAAGAATATTTACCTCATTAAAGTTTCGTTAAAGTAACATTTGTTACCATGTCTTTGGACTAAGTTTTTGTAATTTTGAATAGAATTAAAATCACATACAATGGAAACTACAATATATGTTCAAAATTTAAAATGTGGTGGATGTGCAAATACCATTGCAAAGAATGTTAACGCAATTGAAAAAATTACTAATGTAAAGGTAAATGTTGAAGAAAGTTCGGTTACTTTCAATTATGAAACCGAAGCTAATTTAGCAGAAGTAAAAAATAAATTACAGTCCTTAGGGTATCCTGAAGATGGCGAAGCAAATAGTCTTGGTTCTAAAGCTAAATCATATGTGAGTTGTGCTATCGGTAAAATGTCTTAAAAAAATAAAGTCCCGATTTTTCGGGACTTTATTGAAAAATTAAATTTGATTTAGAACACTAATTTAACCGTTAAATCAAAATCATCAGAAATTGTTTTATCTCCTAAATCAGAGAAGAAACTTCCTGAACCATATTTGATATCATATTTTGTTCTATTTACTTTTAACGCTGCTGTTGCTGTATTACCTGCAACATTTAATTCAAATTTTACAGGTTCTGTTTTTCCTTTAATGGTTAAATCTCCAGTTACAGAATATACATTTGTCGATTTTTCACCAATAGATTTGATTACTAAAGTAGCAGTTGGGAATTTTTCAGTTCCAAAAAAATCATCCGATTTTAAATGTCCGTCTAAGCTAGCTTTTCCTTTTCCTTCTAAATCAGTTGTGTTGATGGTTGTCATGTCAACTGTAAAGTTTCCTCCGACAACTTTTTTTCCTTTGAAAATTAAGCTACCTTCTTTCAACATAATGTTTCCAGAATGTTCACCTGTTACTTTTTTTCCTACCCAGTTAATGGTACTTTTTGCTGCGTCTACTTTTTTGCTAACTTGTGCAAATGACGTTACTGATACGAAAGCTACTAAAGCTACTGCAATTGTTTTTAAATTTTTCATGTGTAAATGTTTAAGTGTTAATTGTTTAATTATATAGTTTCAAATAATTCTTCTGTTGGTTTTCTAACTTTGGCTAAATGTTGTGTAGCATCTTCTTCATGACGATAACCTACAGCAGCTACAAGTGAAGCATTTAGTCCTAATGCGTTTAGTCCTAAAATTTCATTGTATTTTTCTGGTAAAAAGCCTTCCATTGGTGTAACGTCAATTTTTAATTCTGCGGCAGCATTTAATAAATTACCCAAGGCTAAATAGGTTTGTTTTGAAGTCCAAACCGCTTTTTTGTCTAGAGGAAGGTTTACCAAATTACCTTTCATAAAATCGCCATAGCCTTTTACTGCTTCCATTGAAATTCCTCTGGTTTGGGCTATATTTTCTAAATAATGATCAATGTGTTTTTCCTGAACATCCACATAATTAGCAAATACAAAAAGATGTGATGCGTCGACAATTTGACTTTGTCCCCAAGAAGCCGGTTGAAGCTCTGCTCTGATAGCTGGGTTTTCAATAATGAATACTTTATATAATTGTAATCCATAAGAAGAAGTACTCAATCGAATGGCTTCTTTTAGAAATTCTAAATCAGCAGGTGCGATTTTTTTTGTGGCATCAAATTTTTTTGTGGCATAACGCCAATTTTGGTTTTCGATAAAATTGTGGTTCATAGTATATATTAATTTCTAAATTTTTCTAATAAAGTATTCAATTGCGCTAATTCTTTTTCAGAAAGATTATTGCCAAATTTCTTTTCATGTGCTTCAACCAATGGATCTAACTGTTGTAATAATTCCATTCCTTTTAGTGTAATCGTTATTTCCATTTTTCTTCTGTTTTGAGGACAAATTTCACGTAACACCAATTCTTTTAACAAGAGTTTGTCAACTAATCGTGTAGTGTTGCTGGTTTTGGCTATCATCCGCTCTTGAATCGTATACATATTTACTGGATTTCCTTTTTGACCTCTCAATATTCGTAACACATTGAATTGTTCAGCCGAAAGATCAAATGGTTTCAATAATTCATTAAATTGTTCAGCAATGACATTTTGAGTAAACATTATATTTAATAATGCCTTTTTTTCTTGTGCCATTGGAAAAGTAGTTTTTATGATTTCTTCAATTCGCATTTTAATGTTTTATGTTTGTAGGTACAAATGTAGTATATTTTTTATTTGTATATACAAATGTTTGTTAAATTTTTTATAAAATTTTTAAATTCGAATTTTGGTAGTATTTTTGGAAAAAAATTAGCGTGATGAATTTAGAACAAAAAGAGTGGTGGAGTCAGTTTTTAAACGATGAACACGGAATCATTATTGATGTGCGCACAGAAGATGAATTTGAAAGCGGCAAAATTCCTGGGGCTTTAAATATTGATATTTATAAAGGACAAGGTTTTATTTATCGAGTGGAAGAGTTGGATAAATCTAAAAACTTTTATGTGTATTGTGCTGCTGGTGTTCGTAGTGCAAACGCATGTGGCGTTATGCAGCAATTGGGTTTTGAAAATGTATTCAACTTGGTAGGTGGATTTTCCAACTGGGAAGGTCCAACAGAGTAATAAAAAAAATATCCGCTACTAGCGGATATTTTTTTTAATCATTATTTCTTGTAAAATGGCATTTTAACCACTTTAGCTTTGATGTCTTTATTTCGTATGCGAATGTAAATTTCTGAATCTACAGTTGCTAAAGCAGAAGGTACGTAACCCATACCAATAGCAATACCTAATGAAGGTGATTGTGTTCCCGAAGTTACAATTCCTACGACATTACCGTTGGCATCACAAATTTCATAATCGTGACGTGGAATACCTCTTTCGACCATTTCAAAACCAACTAATTTACGTGAAACACCCACTTCTTTTTGTTGTTTCAAGTTTGCTGAATTGGTAAAATCTTTATCAAATTTAGTAATCCAACCTAAACCTGCTTCAATAGGCGAAGTGGTGTCGTTGATGTCGTTTCCGTATAAACAGAATCCCATTTCTAAACGTAAGGTATCACGAGCCGCTAATCCAATAGGTTTGATTTCGAAAGCTGCTCCTGCTTCAAAAACTTTGTTCCAAATGTATGCAGCATCTTCGTTTTTGAAGTAAATTTCAAATCCGCCCGAACCTGTATAACCCGTTGCCGAAATAATTACGTTTTCCTTTCCTGCAAAATCGCCTATTTGAAAAGTGTAATACCCCATGTTTGCCAAATCAATATTAGTTAACGATTGCATAGCCTCAGCTGCTTTTGGTCCTTGAATAGCTAATAATGAATAAGCATCTGATGCATTGGTCATTTCCACACCCAAATCATTATGTGATGAAATCCAATTCCAATCTTTTTCAATATTGGAAGCGTTAACTACTAACAAATAATGATTATCAGCAATTTTATAAACGATTAAATCGTCAACAATACCGCCATCATTATTTGGTAAACAAGAATATTGTGCTTTTCCATCAACTAATTTTGAAGCATCGTTTGAAGTAACTTTCTGAATTAAGGCTAAGGCATTTTCTCCTTTTAAGAAAAATTCGCCCATGTGCGATACATCAAAAACACCCACACCATTTCTAACGGTTTCGTGTTCTATATTGACTCCTTCATATTGTACGGGCATATTGTATCCGGCAAACGGAACCATTTTAGCTCCTAAATTTTCGTGAATGTGCGTTAAAGCTGTATTTTTCATGATTTGAAGTTGTGTTATTTGAGAGGGCTAATTTATTGAAAATTCTTAAAAATATATCGACATTTCCTTTAAAATTTGAGAACTATTTATTTTTTGTTAATAATGATAATAAATCTTGCATTTTAGCAATTCTTTGTTGAATTTTGAACTTTCAAAAGTAATCAGATGGAAACCATACATTATATAAGTTCAGATTTATTATCAATTGAGATGATCAATGAAATTGTTTTTCAAGGAAAACAGTTGGCATTATCGGAAGAAGCTATCGTAAACATTGAAAAATGCAGAAAGTATTTAGATGATAAAATGAAATCAAATTCTGAACCCATTTACGGGATCAATACAGGTTTTGGTTCGTTATGTAATGTAAAAATTTCGAATGAAAATTTATCTAAACTGCAAGAAAATTTAGTAAAATCGCATGCTTGTGGTACAGGCGAGGAGGTACCTCATGAAATTGTAAAAATCATGTTGCTGCTCAAAATTCAATCGTTGAGCTATGGTCATTCAGGTGTGCAATTAATTACGGTACAGCGCTTAATTGATTTTTACAATAACGATATTTTACCCGTTATCTATACTCAAGGTTCATTAGGAGCTTCGGGCGATTTAGCTCCTTTGGCACATTTATCATTACCCTTATTAGGCGAAGGTGAAGTATATGTCGATGGTTTTAGACAACCTGCTGCAAAAGTGTTGGAAAAATTTAAGTGGGAACCTATCGTTTTACAATCAAAAGAAGGATTGGCTTTGTTGAATGGAACGCAATTTATGAGTGCTTATGGTGTGTTTTGTTTGATAAAATCACAAAAATTATCTTATTTAGCGGATGTAATTGGAGCAATATCGTTAGAAGGTTTTGATGGTCGCCTTGAACCATTCACCGATTTAATACATTTAATTAGACCTCACAAAGGACAAGTACAAACCGCCGAACATTTTAGAGATTTATTAGAAGATAGTCAAATTATTGCACAACCTAAAGCACATGTGCAAGATCCTTATTCGTTTCGATGCATACCACAAGTACATGGTGCTTCAAAAGATACAATTGAGTATGTAAAAAAAGTATTTCGCACCGAAATCAATTCGGTTACCGATAATCCAAATATTTTCGTAGGTGAAGATTTGATTATTTCGGGTGGAAATTTTCACGGACAACCTTTGGCATTAGCCTTAGACTTTTTAGGCATCGCTTTATCAGAATTAGGAAGTATTTCAGAACGAAGAACCTACCAATTGATTTCGGGATTACGTGGTTTGCCTGCTTTTTTAGTCAATAATCCTGGATTGAATTCGGGCTTTATGATTCCGCAATATACCGCTGCAAGTATTGCCAGTCAAAATAAACAATTGGCCACTCCGGCAAGTATTGATAGTATTGTTTCTTCAAATGGTCAAGAAGATCACGTGAGTATGGGCGCTAATGCTGCGACAAAAACCTTGCGTATTGTTGAAAATTTAGAGCGCATATTAGCGATAGAATTGTTAAACGCCTCGCAAGCTATCGAATTTAGAAGGCCTTTACAATCTAGTGATTTTATCGAAAGTTTTTTAAAATCGTATCGTGAAGAAGTTGCTATCGTTACCGAAGACCGCATTTTACATTACGATATTGAAAAATCAATTGCTTTTTTAAATAGTTTTCAAATTGATTTTGAGTAAATTTCTGAATCTATTTTAAACGTTTTACTATCGAAATAATCAACACAATTAAGGCAGTTGCTTCTGCTAAAAGACCCGTTGCAAGCAATATTGTTGCGCCAGGCCAATGCATAATTTTGAACATCGCACCTATAATAGTAATGGCAATTCCTAATGTGAAAAATAAAATCGGAAGGGCATATTGTTTTTTCATTTGTAATTAATTTTTTATTTCCATTTAAAATTCTTTTCAATCGCTTTGATCATTTCGCCAGCAATATCTTTTTGTGTTGCGCCTTCAATTCCTTCAAGTCCAGGAGACGAATTTACTTCTAATAATAAAGGGCCTTTAGAAGAACGAATAATATCTACACCAGCTACTTTTAAATTCATGGCTTTTGCAGCTTTGATAGCGATTCTTTTTTCATCGGCTGTAACTTTGACAATAGAAGCTGTTCCACCTAAATGGATATTTGCTCTAAATTCACCTGGTAATGCTTCACGTTGCATAGCTGCAACTACTTTGCCGTCAACAACAAATAAACGCAAATCTTTTCCATTAGCTTCTTTAATGAATTCTTGCACAAGAATATTGGCATTCAAGCTTTTAAAGGCATTTATTACTGATTCGGCCGCTTTTTTGGTTTCGGCTAAAACAACCCCTTTTCCCTGCGTGCCTTCTAATAACTTCACAATCAATGGCGAACCACCAACCATTTTAATTAAATCGTCAGTATCTAAAGGCGAATTGGCAAACCCTGTTGTTGGAATATCAACCCCATTATTCAATAATAATTGTAGTGAAAATAATTTATCTCTCGATTGTGTAATAGCCGAAGCATTATTTAAGGCGAATACTTTTAACGCTTCAAATTGTCGTGTTAAAGCACAACCATAATAGGTCATACTAGGGCGAATACGTGGAATTATGGCATCAAAATCGTTTAATACTTTACCACCTCGATAATGAATCTCTGGTTTGGTAGCATCGAGTTTCATGTAGCAATACTTTAAATTTAAGAAGTGCATTTCGTGCCCTCTTAATTCACCTGCTTCCATAATTCGTTTATTGCTATATAATTCTGGATTACTGGCCAATAATCCAATTTTTAATCCCTTTTTGCTTTCATTGGAAGCGTAGTAATATTCTTTTAATTTTTCAGTTGTGGGTTGACCCAATAAATAGCGTTGTTCAGGATCTACCAATACTCTTCCCGACATGGCTTCTCTTCCCAATAACATTCGGAATCCCATGGAATCTCTATTGGTAAGAGTTACTTCGATTTCCCAAGTTTTTCCACCAATTTCTAATTTAGTTTTAATGACATAACGTTGTTCTCTAAAGCCACTTGAACTTTTAACAACGCGTTTATCAATAAGTGGCGCTTCACAATGAATAACTGCTTTGGCATTATTTTGAATGGGATTGATGTCAAATTTTACCCAATTTTCACTATTTTTTTCGAAAGTAGCAATATTAATAGCGTGTAAAGCTGAAGTTTTTGCTCCAGAATCTACTCGTGCTTTAATTGTTGGGATTCCAAGCGTAGGGAAGGAGCACCATTCTTCGCTACCTACAATAACTTTATCTAGCATGTTTAACCGTGTGAATTAGGATTCTAAAGTAGTATATTTTTTTAATATAAATTAATTTTTATTTGTAAAAAAAAACCAAGCTATGTGCTTGGTTCTTCTAATTTTTTTATTTCGATTACCAATTCCTGATTCGACTCATCTAAATCCATAAAAATTTGATCGCCTTCATGAATTTTAGAGGTGATGATCTCTTCAGCAAGAGCGTCTTCCACATATTTTTGTATAGCTCTTTTAAGCGGGCGTGCGCCAAATTGTTTATCAAATCCTTTTTCGGCAATGTAATCTTTTGCTTTCTCTGAAAGTTGTAGAGTATATCCTAAATCTTTAACTCTAGCATATAATTTGTCCATTTCAATATCGATAATCTTATCAATATCATGTTTTTCTAATGCATTGAACACAATTACATCATCAATTCGGTTTAAAAACTCGGGAGCAAATGCTTTTTTCAAGGCATTTTCAATAATGCCTTTTGAATGTTCTTCGGTTTGTGCTTGTTTAGCTGCAGTGCCAAATCCAACACCTGTGCCAAAATCTTTTAATTGACGTGCTCCTACGTTTGAAGTCATGATGATTATTGTGTTTCTGAAATCAATTTTTCGACCTAAACTATCGGTTAAATGTCCGTCATCTAATACTTGAAGCATCATATTAAACACATCTGGATGCGCTTTTTCGATTTCGTCTAAGAGTACAACGCAATAGGGTTTTCTTCGCACCTTTTCAGTTAATTGTCCACCTTCTTCATAACCAACATATCCTGGAGGAGCTCCAACTAATCTTGAAATTGCAAATTTTTCCATGTATTCACTCATGTCGATTCGAATTAAAGCATCTTCTGAATCAAATAATTCTTTTGCAATTACTTTTGCTAATTGAGTTTTTCCAACACCGGTTTGACCTAAGAAAATAAACGAGCCAATTGGCTTATTTGGATCTTTCAATCCAGCACGATTTCGTTGTATTGATTTTGCAATTTTTTGAACTGCTTCATCTTGTCCAATTACCTTACCTTTAATAAGTTCGGGTAGGTGAGCTAATTTATTACTTTCAGTTTGTGCAATACGATTTACAGGAATTCCAGTCATCATAGAAACCACATCCGCAACGTTATCTTCGGTTACAGTAACCTTGTTATTTTTAGAATCTTCTTCCCATTGTTCTTGCGCGATGGCTAAATCTTTTTCGATACGTTTTTCATCATCTCTAAGTTTAGCGGCTTCTTCATATTTCTGTTTTTTAACCACCGTATTTTTTAGTTCACGAACTTCTTCTAATTGTTTTTCCAATTCTAAGATTTGTTTTGGAACATCAATATTGATGATGTGTACACGAGATCCCGCTTCGTCAAGAGCGTCAATTGCTTTGTCGGGAAGAAAACGATCGGTCATGTAACGGTTCGTTAGTTTTACACACGCTTCAATAGCTTCGGGTGTATAAATTACGTTATGATGGTCTTCGTATTTTGGTTTAATATTATTTAAAATAGTTATCGTTTCATCAACCGAAGTTGGTTCGACAATTACTTTTTGAAAACGTCTTTCTAAAGCGCCATCTTTTTCAATGTATTGACGGTATTCATCTAAAGTTGTTGCTCCTACACATTGAATTTCACCTCGAGCTAAAGCGGGTTTAAACATGTTTGACGCATCAAGTGAACCTGTTGCACCACCTGCGCCAACAATAGTATGAATTTCATCAATAAATAAAATAATGTCGTCGTTCTTTTCAAGCTCGTTCATCACGGCTTTCATACGCTCTTCAAATTGGCCACGATATTTCGTTCCGGCTACTAAGCTCGCTAAATCTAATGTAACTACACGTTTATTGAATAAATTGCGTGATACTTTCTTTTTGATAATACGTAAAGCTAAACCTTCTGCAATAGCTGATTTTCCTACACCTGGTTCACCAATTAATAACGGATTATTCTTTTTTCTTCGGCTTAAAATTTGTGAAACACGTTCGATTTCTTTTTCACGACCAACAACTGGGTCTAATTTACCTTCTTCAGCCATTTCTGTTAAATCGCGACCAAAGTTATCTAATACAGGTGTTTTTGATTTTTTATTCGTTTTATTGCCAGATGATGGTGTATTGAAACCGTTATCTTTTAAACTGTCATCTTGTCCAGAATCTTCGTTAAAGGATTCTGCTTTTGGTAAATTTTCTAAATAATCATCTTCGTTTGTCATCATGGCAGTATATTGTTCTTTTACGGTTTCGTAATCGATTTTAATTTTGTGAAGCAATTTAGTGGTAGGGTCATTTTCGTTTCTAAGAATACAAAGCAATAAGTGAGCCGTACTAATTTCAGAACTATTAAACAATTTTGCTTCAAGGAACGTGGTTTTTAAGGCGCGTTCGGCTTGTCTGGTTAAATGTAAATTTTTCTTTTCAATATTTTGCATGCCATTTGGATTGGCTGGGCTTAAGATTTCAACCTTTTTTCTAAGGTGTGTAAAATCGACTGCCAAATTATTCAAAATAGAAATTGCAGTGCCGTTTCCATCGCGAAGTATTCCAAGCATCAAGTGTTCAGTGCCAATAAAATCGTGCCCTAAACGCAAGGCTTCTTCTTTACTGTAAGAAATTACATCTTTAACTCTTGGTGAAAAATTATCGTCCATTCTGCATCTTTTAATATTAGTAAAAGTATAAATTATTAACGCAAGTACAAAAACCATACCTAATCATTTATACTATATCGCTAAATGACGAAAAAAAAATGAAAAATAAAAGAAAAGTCTTGTTGATTTATAACCAATTTGTAAACAAAATTGTTAATAAAATCTCTAAATTAGTTTTTAAAAACTCTTCTAAAAATATGAAAAAGCCGTATATTGGCACGTTTTAGTACTAATTATAATTTTAATATAAATACTTATGTCAGAAGGAGAAAAGTTAATTCCTATTAACATTGAGGATGAAATGAAATCAGCTTACATCGATTATTCGATGTCTGTTATTGTGTCACGTGCACTTCCTGATGTTAGAGATGGTTTAAAGCCAGTACACCGTAGAGTTTTGTACGGAATGTATGAATTAGGAGTTCTTTCGAACAGAGCCCACAAGAAGTCGGCAAGGATTGTTGGAGAAGTTTTAGGTAAATACCATCCCCATGGGGATACTTCAGTATATGATGCCATGGTGCGTATGGCTCAGGAATGGAGTTTACGTTATTTAATGGTTGACGGACAAGGAAACTTTGGATCGGTTGACGGTGATAGTCCTGCAGCAATGCGATATACCGAAGCCAGAATGAAAAAGATTTCGGAAGAAATGTTAGCTGATATCGACAAAGAAACAGTTGATTTTCAATTAAATTTTGACGATACTTTACATGAGCCAACTGTAATGCCTACTAAAATTCCTACCTTATTGATTAATGGAGCATCAGGAATTGCTGTGGGTATGGCGACTAATATGGCTCCGCATAATTTATCTGAAGTTATCGATGGAACATTAGCTTATATTGATAATAATGATATAGAAATTGATGAGTTAATTACACATATAAAAGCACCAGATTTTCCTACAGGGGGAATTATATATGGTTATGAAGGTGTAAGAGAAGCTTTTAAAACGGGTAGAGGTAGAATTGTTATTCGTGCTAAGGTTGGTTTTGAAGAAGTGAATGGAAGAGAGGCAATTATTGTTACTGAAATTCCTTATCAAGTGAACAAAGCCGAAATGATTAAAAAAACGGCAGATTTAGTTAATGACAAGAAAATAGAGGGTATATCTAATATTAGAGATGAGTCGGATCGAAATGGTATGCGTATCGTTTATGAATTGAAACGTGATGCTGTTCCAAATGTGGTTTTAAATACACTTTACAAATACACGCAACTTCAGTCTTCATTTAGTGTAAATAATATTGCATTAGTTAAAGGGCGTCCTCAAATGTTGAATTTGAAAGATTTAATTCATTATTTTGTAGAACATCGTCATGATGTTGTTGTTCGTAGAGCGCAATATGATTTAAGAAAGGCTGAAGAAAGAGCGCACATCTTAGAAGGGTTAATCATTGCATCAGATAATATTGATGAAGTAATCAAAATCATCAGAGCTTCAAAAGATGGGGATGAGGCAAGAGCTAATTTAATAGAGCGATTTAAATTATCAGAACTTCAAGCACGTGCTATTGTTGAAATGCGTTTAAGACAATTAACGGGTCTTGAACAAGATAAATTGCGTGCAGAATATGAAGAAATCATGAAATTGATTGCTTATTTAAAAGAATTACTAGCTAGTAAAGAAATGCGCATGCAGGTAATTAAAGATGAGTTGGTTGAAGTTAAAGAAAAATATGGCGACGAACGTCGTTCACAAATTGAATATTCTGGTGGCGATGTAAGCATAGAAGATTTAATTGCAGATGAAAGTGTAGTAGTTACTATTTCTCATGCGGGTTATATTAAACGTACATCATTATCTGAATACAAAACGCAAAATAGAGGAGGAGTTGGACAAAAAGGTTCGGCAACTAGAGACCAAGATTTCTTAGAGCATTTATTTGTGGCAACAAATCACCAATATTTGATGTTTTTTACACAAAAAGGTAAATGTTTTTGGATGCGTGTTTATGAAATTCCAGAGGGAACAAAAGCTAGTAAAGGACGTGCAATTCAAAACTTAATTAATATTGAAAGTGATGATAAAGTTAAAGCATTCATTTGCACTCAAGATTTAAAAGATCAAGATTATATCAATAGTCATTATGTAATTATGGCAACTAAACAAGGCCAGGTTAAGAAAACATCTCTTGAACAATATTCTAGACCACGTCAAAACGGAATTAATGCCATAACTATTAAAGAAGACGATGAATTAATTGGAGCAAAATTAACTACTGGAAATAGTCAAGTTTTATTGGCAGTTAAATCAGGAAAATTAGTTCGTTTTGAAGAAGAAAAGACCCGTCCAATGGGTAGAACGGCTTCTGGGGTTAGAGGGATCACTTTGGCTAATGACAAAGATGAATTAATAGGATTAGTATCTATTGATAAAGATAATGTAAATGAATCACAAATATTGGTGGTAACTGAAAATGGTTATGGAAAACGAACCAAATTAGTTGACGAAGATGGAGAAGATGTTTACAGAATAACTAATCGTGGAGGGAAAGGAGTAAAAACCTTAAACATTACTGAAAAAACAGGTCAATTAATTTCGATTAATGATGTTACTGATGAAGATGATTTAATGATCATCAACAAGTCGGGATTAACAATTAGAATGATGGTTTCCGACTTAAGAGTGATGGGAAGAGCTACACAAGGTGTTCGATTGATAAACATAAAAGGAACCGATTCAATAGCCGCAGTTACAAAAGTACTTCGAGAAGATGAAGCTGAAGAAGTTTTAGATGAATTTGAAGGCGATGTTGAAAAAGGTGAAATAGATGAAACATCTGGAGAAACACAAGAATAAATTAGAGTATGAGAGCCCAATTTATTTTGGGCTTTTGTTTAACAAAGTTTAATTAACAATGAAAAAACTTATTTTAGGCGCAACGTTACTAGTTTCGGTTGCGACATTTGCTCAGAAAGATGAGCTTAAAACGTTAAAGAAAATTTATGCTAAAGAAGAAATTTCTGAAAAAGACCTTGAGGTTTATAAAACAGCAAGTGATGCATTACAGGGATTAGCTTCAGAAGAATCGGATAAAGTATATGCTAAGTTTTATAAAGTAATGTATCCTACGGTTATACTAGCATCCAAAGGAGCAAAAGCAACAGTTCAAGATCAAATGAATTTGTATAATCCAGAGTTCATCAAAGAATATGGTGAAACAATTGATGAAACGATTGCTTTTGAAAAAAAATCAGGTAAAAAGATCTATACTGACGAGTTGATAGAAGAAAAAAAGACATTCAAACAAAGTTTGACATCATTAGGATTATCTTTAAATACAGCAAAAAAATATAAAGAAGCAGCAGTTGTTTTTTACAATGTTTATTTATTTGATAAAAAAACAGAAGGTAAATCTTTGCAAAATGCGGCAATTTTATCTGTTCAAGGAGAAGATTATAAATCGGCGCTTAAATACTATGAAGAGCTTGAAGCAAGTGAATATATGAATAATGGTGTTATCTATTATGCTGTAAATAAAGCAACTGGTAACGAAGAAGAAATTGCTTCTAAAGAAGATAGAACCAAATTTATTTCTTTGAATCTTTATGAAAAACCTCGTGATTTTAAAGTGAGTGAAGATAAACCAGAGATTATGAGAATTTTAGCCTTATTATATAGACAAAATAATATTTTTGATAAAGCAAAAGAAACATTTGCAAAAGCTAGATTGTTAGCTCCTAATGATGAGGAACTTAAAAAAGGGGAGTTTGAATTATATTATAGTTTAGGTTATAGTGGTTTAAGTGAAGAAGAAAAATTAGTTAACGAAATTAATGCTTCTAGAGCCGATAAAAAGAAATTTGATGAATTAATGGCTAAAAGAAAAACTATGTTTATGAATGTAATTCCAGATTTTGAAAAAGCTTACTTAATAAATCCTAGTGATCAAAATACTAAAAGTATTTTAAAAATGGCATACGAAGTCACAGGTCAACCTGAAAAAGCAAAAGCAATACAATAGTACATATAAAAAAAACGCCTCTGAAAAGTGGCGTTTTTTTTATATAATTTTCTTTATAACTCTTAATTTATGAGTATGACGATTAGTGTCAGCATTATAAATGCCTAAATGATCCAAACGATCAATACGAACTTTGCCCGAAGCATGAATGATATAATTGTTTTCCATCATTATTCCAACATGAATAATATTTCCTTCTTCATTATCAAAAAAAGCTAAATCGCCTGGTTCACTTTCCTCTATAAAACTCAATGGAATTCCTTGCGTAGCCTGTTGTGAAGCGTCTCTAAACAAACGATAGCCATTAAGTTTGTATACCATTTGAGTGAATCCTGAACAATCAATTCCAAAAGGTGTTTTACCTCCCCACAAATAAGGTGCATTCAAATACATGAAAGCAGTTTTGATTAATTCTGATTTTGGTTTTACACCACAAATTTTCATTCCATCAAAACTTAAATTATTAGTATTTATAGCTTCGTTCTCTAAAAAATTTAATGAAGCACCTAATGAAATTGGCATTAAATTATTGTTTGGAGTCGTAATGTATTCAATTAAATCGGCATTAAGGATAGAAGGACTTTCACTTAAAAGTAAATAATCTTCTTTAGAAATTTGTTGAAATTGTTTGGTGTCAATCCAACCAATATAATTATCATAAGCCAATTCAACTTGTGCCCATTTTGCGGTGAGCTCAATAATTTTAAAATGTTCGCCAAAAAGCAATTGAGAAACTTGCTCACTTTTATCGCTAGCTTCTGCTCTTATGGGTACAATTGCTAAATTACATATTCCAAACATAGTTGGTAAAAATAAATAATGATGAATTCAGAATTAACTACAAATGTAATTAAAATTCAAAATTCATCATTAGTAAATAGTATAAATTATGCTCTTTCAATTACAATAGCTGAAGCACCACCTCCGCCGTTACAAATCGCAGCAGCACCAATTTTAGCATTATTCTGATTGAGAACACTAATTAAAGTTACAATAATCCTTGCTCCAGAACATCCCAGAGGATGCCCTAAAGAGACTGCGCCTCCGTTTACATTGATTTTTGTATTGTCTATTCCTAAAATTTTAGCATTAGCTAAACCTACTACCGCAAAAGCTTCGTTGAATTCAAAAAAATCAACATCAGTAACTGATAACCCCGCTTTTTCTAATGCTTTTGGTAATGCTTTTGCAGGTGCTGTAGTGAACCACTTAGGTTCCTGAGCCGCATCAGCATAAGATTTTATATAAGCTAAGGGTTTTAATCCTAAAGCTTGTGCTTTCTCTTCACTCATTAATACTAATGCTGCAGCTCCATCATTAATTGTGGATGCATTAGCAGCTGTAACCGTTCCTTCTTTTGTAAAAACTGGAGATAGTGAAGGTATTTTATCTAATTTAACGTTGGTGTATTCCTCATCTTTAGAAACAATTATTGCATCTCCTTTTCTTTGCGGAACTTCTACAGGAACAATTTCTGCATCAAATTTGCCTGCTTCCCATGCGGCAGCTGAACGCTCATAGGATTGAATTGCGAAGTTATCTTGATCTTCTCTTGTAAAGTTATATTCAGTTGCGCATAAATCAGCACAAACCCCCATCGCATTATTATCGTAAGCATCAGTCAGACCATCTTTTTGCATTCCATCAATTAAAGATGTAGGGCCAAATTTTACTCCGTTTCTTAAATGCACATAATGTGGAATCAAGCTCATATTTTCCATACCACCAGCAACTATAATTTCTGCATCGCCAGCCATAATGGCTTGAGCCCCTTGCATAACAGCTTTCATTCCGCTTGCGCAAACTTTATTAACAGTTGTACAAGCAACATTTTCAGATAAACCTGCATATAAAGCAGCTTGTCTTGCCGGAGCTTGACCGTTTCCGGCTTGAACAACATTACCCATTAATACTTCGTCAACATGTTTAGGGTCTAAGTTTATTTTATGTAAAGCGCCCTTTATTGCAGCTGCTCCTAATTTTGTAGCAGGAACACTTGATAAAGCACCCATGAAGCTACCTATAGGTGTTCTTACCGCAGAAACAATAACTACTTTTTTATTCATGATATTGAATTTATGATTGATTTGCGAATTTACTAATTTTATTCTAAATTTATGTATAATAATTATTGAAAATAAGTAGAATTGTCTGTAGAGGTTTCAATTTGATAATTTCAATAAATCTATTAAAGTTTTAAAATTTCGTTATACAATTGAATATAAGCGCTTTTAAAAGTTAAATTGAAAAATAAATAAAAAAAGTTTTATAATAGTTGTATATTAATGAATGATAACATACATTTGCAACCGCAAAAATAGATAAGTTCTTAAGAATATTATAGGAGAGGTGCCGGAGTGGTAACGGAGCAGATTGCTAATCTGTCGACGGGTAACCGTCGCCAGGGTTCGAGTCCCTGTCTCTCCGCTTTTTTGTTTTCGGGGTGTAGCGTAGCCCGGTTATCGCGCCTGCTTTGGGAGCAGGAGGCCGCAGGTTCGAATCCTGCCACCCCGACAAAAATAAAATAGGTTGCGTAGCTCAGCTGGATAGAGCAACTCACTTCTAATGAGTAGGTCCCAGGTTCGAATCCTGGCGCGATCACAAAAAAGCCTTGCATTGCAAGGCTTTTTTGTTTATTACTCGATACACATTAAATAATCCATAAAATACCTATCTGGGTTTGATTTTGTTTTTAAAGTTTCAGAATTTAATTCACTTTTTAAAACATAATCTTTAGAATCACCTACCAATTGAATACGCATTAATGTTATTGGACTATTTTTTAGTTCTTCAAAATTGGTTTTTCCAAAAAAGAAATAACCTGTTAAAATTCTAATATTATTTTTTTCTTTTTCATCGAAGTTTAATACACTACAACTCTCTTCTGAATTAGCAATTAAGGTAACAATTTTACCGTTTTTTAATTGAACTATAATTCTAGAAGTGTTGTTGACGCATTTTGCAGGTATAAAATCTTTGCTTTTTTGTAATAATTGTAATTTAAGCATAGGAACTCCATCAGTATTTAATAAACTAAAAAATAAATACTCATTAGAATTTCCAAAAATTTTCTCGTCAATTAATACATCTGGTAGCGATTTAAACGATGTAGAGTCCGTTTTTTCTTCAATGTCATATTTGCAATCATTTTGTTGAGCAATTGTATTAAAAGGAAAAAGTAAAAGAATAAATATAATTTTTTTCATCGATTTTATATTTTAGTGCAAAGTAAAACTATTTTTTCGTTTTTAAGATTGGTCGTGAAAAACGCATACATATTTCCACCATCTGAAATTTTGAATTTCTTTTTGATTTCTTCAGCTTTTAGAGGAAAATTCCGTGTAGATACATTCATTTTTTGATTTTGAATATATTTTTTTAGGTTTGATTTTTGAAAGGGAATTTCTTGTAATATTTCAAATCGTCTTCCATGAAAATTTTTTAATTCATCAGAAGTATATAAATGCGAATGTTGATGCAATTTATCCAATTCAAAAATATCTGAAATGGCTTCAAAAGCACCCGATTTTAAAAGAGATGCGTTTGGTTCAAACAAATATTTATTAGGTAAACTAAAAGTAGCTTGATAGTTTGTAACAAGAGAAATTTCGGTCGTAAATAGCTGTTCTTTTTCAATATTTACGGCAAAAATTTTAGGACTTTCGGTATGATTTTTTTCTATTTTCCAAACAACTTCTTTTACTTCGTTATCAAGTGCAACAATGTGAATTTCAGCTACATTTTTTAGTTCATTTAATCCTGCTTGAATATCTAAAATGGGTGCTGTTTTTATTAGGATAGTATCTGTAAATTGATGATAAAATGCTTGTAAATCAATTACATTAGGCAAACAATCAGCAAGCATAAAAACTTTCCCTTTTGCATCATTTCTTCTAGAAGGGTCAATGTATATAGTGTCAAATTGCTGATTTAATTTTTTTAAAATTTCTGTACTATCACCACAAAGACAATTTATGTTGTTAATTCCAAGTTGATTAAAATTATGATTAACAATTTCGGATAATTCCGAATTGATTTCGCAGTGAATTACTTTGCTGAATTTTTTAGCAAAATAGAAATCGTCAATACCGAATCCGCCAGAGCAATCAATTATATTTTTTCCTGAAATTATATTTGATTTATATCGTGCGGTTAGTTCAGATGAAGTTTGTTCAATTGAAATTTTATCAGGGTATATTATATTACTAGATGCAAACCAAGTAGGCAATTTGTCTTTTGATTTCTTTTTTATGACAATTTGATTGATTATTTCGGAATAAGGAACTAAAGGAAATGGATTTTTTTTAAGGGCAAGATTTCTACTATCAATTGATAAATTTTCTTGTATGAAATTCTGAATTTCAATATTTAATAATTGATTAATTTGCATCTTTATGAATCTTATATATACCGAGGGTAATTGATGTACTGTTAAATTTTGCTAAAATAAAAAAACTCGCTATTAAAAGCGAGTTTTTTTTGTAAATAAATTTAAAAAAGTATTACTGAACAAATGAATATCTATATCCTCCAGGTGAAAACAGAGCGTGCATTCTATCTTTTTGACCATTTGTAAACATGTACATCGCTACATCATCAGTATAGTCCATAAAATTCATTGTCATTTCTATAGGAGTTCCTAGACAAGTTGAATAATGAGGAAAAACAGGAATTCCATAATTAGGAGCATTATGTGATGGGGTGTCAGCGACTAAATCATTACCACATGTACTGTCTCCCCATATATGTTTTACATTTAACCAATGCCCAATTTCGTGTGTTGCAGTTCTACCTTTATGAAAAGGAGCTGTCGCTCTTCCGTTAGTTCCTAAGTATCTTGAATCTATTACTACTCCGTCTAAATCTAATGAAGTTCCTGGAGATTTAGCAAATCCTAATATACCACCAGCTAATGTACAAACCCATAGGTTTAATTTTTTTGTTGGTGAAGTAGGTGCAATTCCTCCAAAAGCTGGCTTTTTCATTTCTTCATTGATTATAGGCCATTCGGTTCTAGTTGTTTGTTTTCTTATTACTTGGTCTAATACAAATGTAATTCCAACATTTGCTTTTATACTAGAAAAAATACTAGGCACTTGATTAAATTCAGCGTTATCTCCATTGAAATCTTGATTCAGTGCAATAATTTGAGATTGAATTTGTGATAAAGAAATATTCTCTCCGGGAGTTCTATAAAGTACATTTACAACAATAGGAATTTGAATTATTAGATCATCTTGTCTTATGGAGTCCATTGTTAAGAAGTTTAGTGTAAATTTTTCAATTTCACCAATTTTCAATGCAAGTTCAGGATTTTTTTTAAGTTCACGTTCTAAAATTTCTTGACTTGCGCAATTTCTTTTGTTAATTATTAAAGAATCACTAACTTTTGCTGAAATTGAATTTGTCTCATTTTCGGTTTCAATGCTAGAAGTGTCTGTTGTACATGAAAATAGAATAAATAATGTACAAATTGTTAAAAATAACTTTTTCATAATTTGTTTTTTTGGGGTTAATATTTTTTTGTTAACCAATTTATAACTCTATTATCATTGTATATTTTTCTTTTTTTTGAAGATTAAAACACAGTAATATTAGATTTATAAAATTAATTATTCCAAAGTTAATCTATTCAATAGTTATAAAATTTATTATTTATTAATAAATGTGTTAAAATTTTATAGTTTTATTGTTTTTATGTTATTTTTATATTTAAAATATTTAAAAAAATAAAAATATTATAATATATCAACAATTATTGATATTTGTGTTAATATTTATAATTGAAATTTATGTATTAATTATTAAAAATATAATCTAAAATATTCGCACCCATTTTAAGTGCTTTATCCCTTACAACCTTTGGGTCATTATGGACTTCAGGATCTTCCCAACCGTCGCCTAAATCACATTCGTATGTATAAAGTAATACAATACGATCTTTGATAATAACACCAAAAGCTTGTGGTCTTTTATTGTCGTGTTCATGGATTTTAGGTAATCCATTTGGAAAAGTAAAAGGTTTTTGAAAAAGAGGATGATTTGATGGAATTTCTACTAATGGATTATCAGGGAATAATTTTTTTATTTCTTTTCTAATAAATTCGTCCATTCCATAATTGTCATCAATGTGTAAAAAACCTCCTGAAGTTAGGTAATTTCTGAGATTAATAACATCATTAGTGCTAAAAACTACGTTTCCATGTCCAGTCATATGAATAAATGGATAATTTACTATTTCTGCACTTCCTATGTCTACCGTTGCAACTTTAGTATTAATTGTGGTATTAATGGTTTGATTGCAGAATTTAACTAAATTAGGTAAAGACGTCGGATTTGCATACCAATCGCCACCACCCGAATATTTTGCAATAGCTACTTCTTGAGTAAACCCAAAATTCCAAAGTAGTAATAAAAGGACTATAAATCTATTCATTGAGTAATGCAATTGTATGACAAGCAACTAATGCTGCAGTTTCGGTTCGTAATCGTGTGTTGCCAAGAGTTACAGGAATAAAATTATTTTCAATAGCTAAATTTATTTCTTTAGAAGAAAAATCGCCTTCAGGACCAATCAAAATGGTTACTTTTTCTTCTTTTGTTAGTTCTCTTTGAAATGATTTTTTGTCGGTTTCTTCACAATGGGCAATAAATTTTTGTCCGTCGATATTCGATTTTACAAATTGCGATAGCGAAATAGGTTCGTTAATTTTGGGTAAATAATAATGCAACGATTGCTTCATTGCGGCTTGTATGATTTTTTCAGCACGATCAATTTTATAAACTTTTCTTTCAGAATGATCACAAATAATAGGTGTGATTTCGTGAATTCCTATTTCAGTAGCTTTTTCTAAAAACCATTCTAATCGGTCGTTCATTTTAGTTGGAGCAACAGCAATATGGGTATAAAAAGTATCGGGTTGTTGAAAGGTTTCTTTTGTAATTGTTACTTCACATTTTTTTTCTGAAGCTAAAATTATTTCCGATTCAAATAAAAAACCTAATCCATTAGTAATAAATATTTTATCACCTTCTTTTTTACGTAAAACCTTAACAATGTGTTTGCTTTCTTCTTTGTCGAAAAAGAAGTTGGAATCACCTTTTTTTATTTCAGAATTATAGAATAGTTGCATATTTTTAATTTTTTTCTAGCCAATTTTTCCAATCTTTCCCAACGCTTTCCCAATTATAAATTTCATAATCTAACTCTCTTTTTTCATTCACTGGAAAATAATTATGCTCCACATCAAAGTAGGGTTTGAATTCAATATTTTTCAAACCTAGTTGAATACTTTCAATATATAATAAATCATTATAATGTGCATTCCAATCTTTTGTTCCATAAGTAATAAAAACTGGAATTTTAAGTTTTTTCAAATGAATTGCTGATGGCTGAGAAAAATCATAAGTAGCTTTGTAGGTGTCTTCACCATTGTATTCTAAATTATTTTTATTTTCTACAATAAATTTCCAATATTCGATTAAATCATAATCTTTTTTATAATAAATATCCGTTTGTAACATACTTAAAATTCTTCCATAAGGATTTCCTCCAGAATAAATTAGATGCGTAACTTTCTTGTTTTTAGTTGCTAATTTTGCTACAATAGTGCTTCCTTCTGAATGGCCTGCAAGAACCAATTTGTTTTTTGAGACCCATTTTTCTTTTAAAAGTTTTTTAATAATGAAATCATTTCTTTCTACATAATAATCTAAATAATTATGGTCTGAATATACTTTTGGAACACTGTCATTTGCAATTAGATATTGATAATTTTTCTTTAAATCTTTAACATCAGAAATCACGGGAACTCCTGGTTTTCCAACAATTATTATATGATAATCAGTTAAAAAATCATCTACATCAAACGGAAAAGTTCCATATAATCGAGTTTCATCATATTTCAATAAAGGTTGTGGCATACTTCCTTGACACCAAAAAAACAATGGTTTTTGAATATTTTCCTCACCTTTTTTGGATTGAATTAAAACATCAACATTTAATTTTTTGAAAGTAAAAGTTAGATGTTTATAGCCAAAATCTTCTGGTTTTTTTTGTCCAAAAGTTGTAAAAGAAATCAATAAAAATAAAATAATTTTCTTCATAACCTTAAAATTCAATTCGAGCTTTTGAAGTTATTTCGGAATTACTATAATTTCCTTCTAAAAAGTTATAGTAGCCTACAATTCCAATCATTGCTGCGTTGTCTGTTGTATATTCAAATTTAGGAACATAGGTTTTCCATCCGTATTTTTGTTCTGCCTCTTTCAAAGTAGTTCTAATTCCTGAATTTGCCGAAACGCCTCCACCAATCGCAATTTGATTTATTCCTGTCTCTGCAACAGCCAATTTCAATTTGTCCATCAAAATGTTGATGATGGTATATTGAATAGAAGCACAAATATCGGCTTTATTTTCTTCAACGAAATTTGGATTTACTGCCACATTCTTCTGAATAAAATATAAAATTTGGGTTTTTAAGCCACTAAAACTAAAATTCAAACCTTCAACTTTGGGTTTGGTAAAAGGAAACGCTTTTGGATTGCCTTCTTGTGCAAATTTATCCACTAAAGGTCCGCCAGGATAGGGGAGCCCTAATATTTTTGCACTCTTATCAAATGCTTCGCCCACTGCATCATCAGTTGTTTCGCCAATAATTTCCAAATCAAAAAAGCTGTTTACTTTCACAATTTGCGTATGTCCGCCAGAAATCGTTAACGCTAAAAACGGAAAAGTAGGTTTGTCATAGCCTTCTTCGTCAATAAAATGCGCTAAAATATGTGCTTTCATGTGGTTTACTGCTATCAATGGTACGCCTAAAGCCATACTCAATGATTTTGCAAAAGAACCTCCTACTAAAAGCGATCCCATTAATCCAGGGCCTTGTGTGAATGCAATACAATTCAAGTTGTTTTTAGTAATTCCAGCCTTTTTTAAAGCCACATCAACCACAGGAACAATATTTTGTTGGTGTGCTCTCGAAGCTAGTTCAGGAACCACACCGCCATACTCTTCATGAATAGATTGTCTGGCAACAATATTCGATAATACAACATCGTTGCAAAGTACTGCAGCAGAGGTGTCATCACAAGAACTTTCTATGGCTAGTGTATATATTTTTTTTTCAGACATATTTAGGCATGAAATTTGACTTAAAGATATTGTATTTATCGTACAAAAATCCTTATTTTTGTTCGAAATCCCTTATTTAATAAATTTTTAGCAAATTTAAAACAAAATAGAGTATCAAAAAATTTAAAAAAATACTATTTCGTATTCTCTTTGGAATACTTTTTTTCATACTCTTTTTAGGGATCGTTTTGTCCTTGCCACCTGTTCAAACTTTTTTAGGAAAATATGCTACAGATGAATTAAATAAATCATTTGGCACCGATTTAAAAATTGAGCAAGTTTCAATTACTCCTTTTGGAAGTGTCAAACTAAAAGGAATAATCATTTTAGATCACCACAAAGACACTCTTTTTGCTATTAAACGTTTAAACACTTCTATTTTAAGTTTTAAGAAAATTTATGATCCGGGTCATCCGTATTTAAAAGATGTAATTTTTGATGGTTTAGACGCCAAGATTGTTAATTACAAAAATGAAAACTACACGAATCTAGATAAATTCATTGATGCTTTTGATGATGGCTCGCCTTCTTCGGGCAAGTTTAGAATGAGGGCAAATAAAATGACTCTTTTTAGCAGTCGTTTTAGGTATATTGATGAAAATTTAGAAACACCTAAGGTTTTAGATTTGAAACGATTAAATGGTAAAATAGAAAATTTTTTCATCAAGGGACCAAATGTAACGACATTAATTAAACGATTAGCTTTTACAGACCACCGAGGGGTAGAAGTTACTAATTTGACCGCCGGTTTCACCTATACTAAATCCAATATTTTACTCGAAAAATTAGCCCTTAATACACCTTATTCAGAGTTGAAAGGTAAAGTAGAATTGCGTTATAAAAGAGAAGATTTTAAAGATTTTAATAATAAAGTAATTTTTGATGTACAGTTTGAAAAAGCTGCAATTGCCTCAAATGATTTGAATTGTTTGTATAATGAATTTGAAAAGGATAATATTTTTTATGTTAATACACATGCCTTAGGTACATTGAATAATTTTACGTTATTCGATTTAAAATTAGCAGACAAAAATCAATCCGAAATAATCGGGTCGGTAAATTTTAAAAATCTTTTTGGAAAAGGAAATCAGGCCTTTTATATGAAAGGAGATTTTGATAGAATAGCTACTGATTATAATCAAGTTGTTCAAGTTTTGCCAAGGGTATTAGGTAAAAATTTACCAAACGTGCTTACGAAATTTGGAAAAATAAACTTGGCTGGTGCCATCGAATTAACACAAAAATTCATCAATGCAGACGTTTATTTACTTTCAAAGTTAGGAGAGCTTGAAAGTGATTTTTCCATGCAAAATATCGATAGGATTGATAATGCAAAATACCAAGGTACAATACAACTTGCAAATTTTGATTTAGGAACACTTTTTAATGAGAAAAATATTGGTCGAGCTACACTTAATTTGGATATTGATGGAAGTGGCTTTACACAAAAGCTTTTAAATACTAAGCTTAAAGGAACAATAGATAAATTTTACTTTAATGGCTATAATTACCAATCGATAACTGTTGATGGTAGTATGAAAATGCCTTATTATAAAGGTTATTTCAACTGTAATGATCCTAATTTAAAAATGGATTTTGATGGTGTTGTAGATTTAAGTAAAAAAGCTAATAATTATGATTTTAAAGCGCAAATTGATTATGCCGATTTATATTTATTACATTTTTATAAACAAGATACTATTTCTATTTTCAGAGGTAAAATTGATTTTAAAGCATCTGGAGGATCTATCGATGATTTAACTGGTGCTTTAAAAATTCAGAATATTTCGTATCAAAATAGTAAAAACGCCTATTATTTTGAAGATTTTGATATCATTTCTTCCTTTGATCAAGATAAGGTTAGAACAATCACAATGAACTCTCCAGATATTATGAGTGGCCAAATTATTGGAAAATATAAGGTAAAAGAAGTTCAGAAAATAGTGGAAAATGCATTAGGAAGTTTATATGCTAATTATTCGCCCAATAAATTAGCAAAAAATCAATATTTATACTTTGATTTCAAACTGTATGATAAAATTGTTGAAGTTTTTATTCCGGATGTTTCTATTTCTGAAAATACCAGCTTTAAAGGACAAATTAACGCCGATGCAGGAAAATTTGAATTAGATTTTATTTCTCCAACAATTATTGCTTACGAGAATCAAATTAAAAATATCAAAATTGATATTGATAATAAAAATCCAATTTATAACACGTTTATTTCGGTTGATACCATTAAAAATAAGAATTATAAAATTGCCGATTTCAACTTAATTAACGTTACTCTTAATGACACGTTGTTTGTTCGTTCCGAATTTAAAGGAGGTACTCAAAGTCAAGATAAATTCGATATAAATTTATATCACACCATTAATCAAGATAAGCAATCGGTGGTTGGTTTCAAGAAGTCGGAAATTAAATTCAAGGATTACACTTGGTTTATCAATGAAAATGAAACAAATGATAATAAAGTAATTTTTGATAAATTTTTAAAGAATTTTGATGTTCAAAAAATAAGCCTTTCGCATAATGATCAAAAAATGGATTTTTTTGGAACAATGCGCGATTCTACATATAAAGATTTTCAATTAACGTTCAATGATGTTGATTTGAAGAAAGTTACACCAGATATTGATAGTCTTTCTTTTGGCGGAAAAATAAATGGAGACATAAAATATAAACAAGATAAAAATAGTTATGATCCACAATCTAATATTACGATTGATGGTTTACAAGTAAATAATATTTTGCTTGGTGATTTAAATTTTGCAATTGAGGGTAATAATTCCTTTAATCAGTTTAAAGTAACATCTTCTATTTCAAAAGAAGGTGAAGATCGTTTTTTCATGAACGGAAACATAAATTTTGTTGGAGAACAATCCAGTTTAGATTTAGATGCCGGATTTAAAGTGTTTGATTTAGCGCCATTCGGACCATTATTAGGAAATGTATTATCTGATGTACGTGGATCAGCTACAGGAAGAGCTACAATTGCAGGCGCATTAACCAAACCTGAAATTGATGGTCGTTTGTATTTAAATGATGCAGGAATGCGAGTTCCGTACCTAAATGTTGATTATGCTTTTGAAAAAAATGCAATTCTCGACATTACAGAGCATCAATTTAGTTTACGAAAAATTGAAGTCACAGATACCAAATATAAAACTAAAGGGGTGTTAGATGGAACGATTCGGCATGAAGCATTAGACGATTGGCAATTAGATTTGCATTTGAATTCAAATAATATTTTAGCACTTGACACACCTGATTCGGAAGGAGCCTATTATTACGGAACAGCATTTATGAATGGTACTGCAAGTATAACGGGTGCTGTGAATGCTTTAAATATAGAAGTTTCTGGGCAGTCCGAAAAAGGAACAACTATTAAAATTCCAGTAAATGATGATGAAGAGTTGGGTGATAATTCATTTATTAAGTTCATGAGTAAAGATGAATTTCAAAAAATAAATACAAGTAAAGTAGTTGAAAAAAATAAGTACCAAGGAATTGAATTAGCCTTGCGATTTGATATTGATCAAAATGCAGAAATTGAAATTATTTTAGACAAAGAATCAGGTCATGCTATGAAAGGTAGAGGAGTAGGTTCAATGTTTATGGAAATTAATACCTTAGGTAAGTTTCAAATGAATGGTGATTTTATTGTTCAAGAAGGGCAGTACAATTTTAAATACGGAGGATTAATAGATAAAAAATTTAAGGTTGAAAAAGGAGGTACCATACGATGGGATGGCGAACCAATGAATGCAGTTTTAGATCTAGAAGCAACCTATAAAACAACGGCTAATCCTGCTGTTTTACTTGAAAGTGCTTCCTTTAATAGAAAAGTTGACACCAATGTTTCTATTTTATTAAACGGTAATTTAAGTAATCCACAACCTGATTTTAATATTAATTTTCCTACAGTGAGTTCGGTTTTAAAAAGCGAAATTGAATATAAATTACAAGATAAAGACACCCGACAAACACAAGCTTTTGCCTTACTTTCAACAGGTTCATTTGTTACAGCCGAAACAGCTGGTAACGCTGCTTATGGACCTCTTTTTGAGCGTGCAGGCTCACTAATTAATGGTTTGTTTGCTGATGAAGATAGTAAATTACAATTAGGGTTCGATTATTCACAAGGAAATAGATTAACTGAAATTTCTGATAGAGTTGGTGTAACATTAAGCACACGAATTAATGACAGAATTTCAATTAATGGGAAAGTTGGGGTACCAGTTGGAGGAGTAAGTGAATCAGTAATAGTGGGTAATGTTGAAATTCAAATGCAATTGAACGAAGATGGTACGCTTACCGCACATGTATTCAATAGAGAAAATAATATTAATTATATTGGAGAAGGAATTGGTTATACTCAAGGATTAGGACTTACTTATAATGTAGAGTTCAATGATTTTAAAGAAATGCTTCGAAAAATATTTACTAAAAAAAGTTTGACCAAAAAGACCTCTAATTCAAGTAATGAAATTCCTGATTCTGAAGATATTCCTGTTGAATTTTTAAACTACATCAACGATCGGAAAGATAAAAAAACGGAAAGTTCAAAAGAGATAATAAATAAAGTACCTGAAATAGATTAATTCTTCAATTTTTAGCATAAAAAATAAAAAGTTATTAACGAAAACGTTTGAATTTGCTACTATAATTAAATAGTTGGCAAAATAACTCTTGTATTATAAATTCCTTTCTTAATTTTACATAAACAAATAAAAAGCAATGACTTCAAAGATTAGAAAAATAGGTGTTTTAACTTCAGGAGGCGATTCGCCAGGAATGAATGCAGCAATTAGAGCTGTAGTTCGTGCTTGTGCTTATTACAATATTGAGTGCGTTGGAATATACAGAGGTTATCAAGGCATGATTGAAGGTGATTTTAAACCTATGGGACCCCGTGATGTAAAAAATATCATTAACAAAGGAGGTACTATATTAAAAACCGCTCGTTCAAAAGCTTTTATGACTCCAGAAGGTCGAAAAATTGCTCACGATAATTTAAAGGCAAGTGGAGTAGATTCATTAGTAGTTATAGGTGGTGATGGGTCGTTTACAGGTGCTGAAATTTTTAATGAAGAATTTGGTTTTTCAGTAATCGGAATTCCAGGTACTATTGATAATGATATTTTTGGAACTAGTCATACGTTAGGATATGATACTGCTTTGAATACCGTTGTTGAAGCTATTGATAAAATTAGAGATACAGCCAATTCACATAACCGTTTGTTCTTTGTTGAAGTAATGGGAAGAGATGCAGGACATATTGCTTTAAACGCAGGAATTGGAGCTGGAGCAGAGGAAATATTAATTCCAGAAGAGGCATTTGGTTTAGACCGATTGGTTGATTCATTGAAGAAAAGTAAAGAATCAGGAAAAACTTCCAGTATAGTTGTTGTTTCTGAAGGGGATAAAATAGGTAAAAACGTTTTTGAACTTAAAGATTATGTTGAGGAGAATATGCCAGAATATGATGTACGTGTTTCGGTACTTGGTCATATGCAACGTGGTGGTTCTCCAACTTGTTTTGATAGAGTTTTAGCTTCTCGTTTAGGAGTAAAAGCAGTTGAAAGTTTAATGGAAGGAAAATCAAATTATATGGTTGGTTTACTGAATGATAAAATTTGCTTAACACCTTTAGAACAAGCTATTAAAGGACAAAGTGAAATCGATTTAGAGCTTGTTAAAGTTTCAGATATCGTATCTTCATAAAGTAGCAAAATATATTAACATCAAATAAAACATTTATAATCATTAATTAACATAAAGATTCTGTAAGAATCAAAATATTAAAAAATTATGTCAACAGTAAAATTAGGAATTAACGGATTTGGAAGAATTGGAAGAATTGTATTTAGAGAAACATACAACAGAGACAATGTAGAAGTTGTTGCTATTAACGATTTGTTAGATGTAGATCATTTGGCTTATTTATTAAAATATGATTCAGTTCATGGTCGTTTTGCTGGTAAAGTGGAAGTTAAAGATGGGAAATTATATGTTAACGACAAATACATTCGTGTAACAGCAGAAAGAGATCCAGCCCAAATTAAGTGGAATGAAGCTGGCATTAACGCTGATGTTGTGGCTGAATGTACTGGTTTTTTCACAACTAAAGAAACGGCAAGTGCACACATTACTGGTGGGGCAAAAAAAGTTATTATTTCTGCTCCGTCTGCAGATGCTCCAATGTTTGTAATGGGGGTAAATCATGAAAAAGTAACTGCTGCCGATACTGTTGTGTCAAATGCATCATGCACAACTAACTGTTTAGCGCCTTTAGCTAAAGTAATTCATGATAATTTCGGAATTGTAGAAGGCTTAATGACAACGGTTCATGCTTCTACATCAACACAAATGGTTGCCGACGGTCCTTCAAGAAAAGATTGGAGAGGCGGTAGAGCTGCTTCCGTAAACATCATTCCTTCTTCAACAGGTGCCGCAAAAGCTGTTGGGCAAGTAATTCCAGATTTAAATGGAAAATTAACTGGAATGTCAATGCGTGTGCCAACAGTTGATGTTTCTGTAGTAGATTTAACAGTTAAATTAGCTAAAGAAACAACCTATGCTGAAATTATGAGTGTGTTGAAAAATGCTTCTGAAACTTCAATGAAAGGTATTTTAGGATACACTGAAGATTTAGTAGTTTCTCAAGATTTTGTTTCAGATACACGTACATCTATCGTAGATGCTCATGCTGGAATTGGATTAAATTCAACATTCTTTAAATTAGTTTCTTGGTACGATAATGAATACGGATATTCTTCTAAATTAATCGATTTAGCAGTACATATCAATGCTATAAAATAAATAACTATTTGATTTAGAGAATAGATTTAAATAGTCTATTCTCTATTTTTATTCTCCATATTCTATAAATCATGAAATTATTAGTTGACAGTGGATCTACAAAAGCCGATTGGATTGCTATTGATGATAACGGAAAAGTATTATTCACTACACAAACATTAGGATTAAATCCTGAAGTATTAGATAAAGACGAAATTATTCATCGTTTAGACGATAAATTCGATATATCGCATAACAAAGATAAAGCAACACATTTATTCTTCTATGGAGCTGGTTGCGGAACTGATCGAATGAAAAATTTTCTTTCAGAAGTATTCCAAAACTATTTTAAAAATGCTAAAGTAGTTGTTCATGAAGATACTTATGCTGCTGTTTATGCAACTACACCTAAAGATGAAGAAGCTATTGTGTGTATTTTAGGAACTGGCTCAAACTGTAGTTTTTTTGATGGAAAAATATTGCATCAAAAAGTACAATCTCTTGGTTATATAGCTATGGATGATTGCTCAGGAAATCGATTCGGTCGTCATTTATTGAGAGGTTATTATTTTAACAAAATGCCAAAAGAATTAGCCCAAGAATTTGAAGAAGAATACAATGTTGATGCCGATTATATCAAACATAATTTATATAAAGAACCTAATCCAAATGCTTATTTGGCAACTTTTGCTAAATTTTTAATTAAACATAAAGACACCGAGTTTTGCAAAAAATACATCCAACAAGAAATGGATGATTTTGTTGAAAATTATGTTGAACAATTTGAAAATTGCAAAGAAGTTCCAGTTCATTTTGTTGGTTCAATTGCTTTTTATTTGAAAGATGAATTGACAGATGTATTAGCAAAGCGTGGTATTTCTATAGGAAATGTTTTGAGAAGGCCTATCGACGGACTCATTGCCTACCATATTTTAAATAAATAATATATAAACCTGAAAATAAATTTTTCAGGTTTTTTTCTACATTCAAAATATGATTTCATTATATATACAAGAATCTGATAGCAATAATTATTTAATGGATTTTAATGAACTTATAAATGTAAGTTGGACAAAATAACTTCAGTATTCATTTTTAAAAAAATATTATACCTTACATCTTTATTTTATTACTAATTTTGTAAAACATATGTAATCATTTTCCCTATGCCTAAAAAGCAACAAATCAATTTACCAATTGAACATTCTGAAATTATTCGTTTCAAATCAAATTTAGACGCTACATTATCTTTTATTATCAAGCAAACTAAATTAGATTTTGCCTATTTTTCTATTGAAATGGATAATTATGAATTTTTACAGATTGAAATAGGGGATCTAGAATTTAGTTCAATTCACCATCAATTGAATGAATATCATCTTAATTTAGAGCATAATAGAATTTCTTATATATCTTCAGAAAATAGTATTCAATATCATTTGTTTCCTTTATATATTGTTGCTGGAGTAACTATTTTTTCTCGTGAAAATAATTTTAATGGATTGCTTATTTTTTTGTCAAAAGAAAATTATCAACTTTCTATTTTTGATCAAAGTCTAATTGAGTTTGGTTTACAACAGATTAAAAATTATTGCGATGTAATTGCTCAAAATTCAAAACTAAGGAATCAATTAATCACTCAACAAAATAAATTTGATTCTATTTCAGAAGATGCATTAAAATTAAGTAATGAACAATTTATTTATGCCAGTGAAGCTACATCTGATGCTTTGTGGGATTGGAATATTAAAACCAATGAAATATTTGTAGGTGAAAGTTATGGATTACTTTTTGGGTATCATTTTGAAAACAACATTTTGCCAGGTGCATTTTGTGAAGGTTTAGTTCACCCAGAGGATAAACAGCGATATGAAGACTCAATAGATGAGGCAATTAAAAAAGGAAAAACAAGGTGGTCACATGAATATCGTTATCTCAAAGCTTGCGGAAATTATGCTTATGTAATTGATAAAGCTATTATTATTAGAGATTGCAATGATGAAGCTATTAGAATGATAGGAGCTATGCAAGATATAACCCAAGAAAAATTACTAAAAGATGAGTTATTGCAAAGTGAAGAGCGTTTTAAAGGTGCTTTTAATCATTCTTCATTTGGTATGGCTATTGTTAATTATGATGATAAATGGATTGAAGTAAATGAACGAATGTGCGAAATATTAGGCTATACAAGAGAAGAATTTAAAAAACTAACGTTTATTGATATTACATATAAAGATGATTTAGAAGCTGATTTAGCCTATAAAAAACAAATGCAAGAAGGTGTAATTCCTAGTTTTAATATGGAAAAGCGATATATCCATAAAAACAATTCCATTGTATGGGTACACTTGTCTGTTTCAGCGGTTAAAAATAGTATTGGAGAAATTCAGCATTATGTAGCTCAAGTAATTGATATTTCTGAGCGCAAAAAAATGGAAGAAGAGAATAGGGTTTTAATTGAAGAAAAAAATAAAAACAAAGCCTTACAATTAATTGAAGCCAAAAATTGGTATAGATTACTTGCAGATAATACAATAGATTTGGTTTGTTTACATAATTTAGATGCTTCTTTTAAATATGTTTCCCCTTCAATTAAAACACTTTTAGGATATGATCCAGAAGAAATGATAGGTAAATTTCCAGAAAATTATGTGCATCCCGAAGATTTAGAAAAATTTAAACTTCGTATAGGTTCTATAATCCATGACAAAGAGCGTTTCTCAGAACAAGTTCGATTAAGAAATAGTAAAGGAGAATATTCTTGGTTTGAATCTAATGCATCTTTAGTATATGAAAATGGAGTTCCAGTAAGTTTTCAATCCAGTACAAGAGATATTACTCAACGAAAAAAAGCTGAGCAAATAATTGAAGAAACTTTAGTTCAAGAACGCCAATTAAATGAGTTAAGAACTAATTTAGTATCGACCATTTCTCATGAGTTTAGAACTCCTATGACGACCATTAGAACAAGTGCCGAACTTATAACTATGTATGTTCAAAACAATGATTTTCCTCAATCAGCTCAAATTGAAAAGAGAGTTGATACTATAACTAAAGAAATTGATCGTATAGTAGAATTAATGGATGCCGTACTAACTATTTCTAAAGATGATGCAGGCAAAACTAGTTTTAATCCTGTGATATGTAATTTAAATGAGATTTGCATTGAAGTAATCGAAACAAGTTTTAGCAATCAAAAAGATAATAGAAAAGTTGAGGTTGACTTTGCAACTGAACAAACACAAATTTATGCCGACAATAATCTAATAAAGTATACGCTTTTTAACGTTTTAAATAACGCCTTCAAATATTCAGAAGGATGTGGTAATGTAAAATTAAATCTCTTTATCAAGGATGAAAATGTGTTTATTGAAGTAATTGATAATGGTATTGGTATACCAAAAGAGGATCAATCTAAATTATTTAATACCTTTTATCGAGCCAGTAATTCAAACGGAATTCAAGGAACAGGATTGGGTTTATACATTATTAAATTATTCACTAAAAAAAATTCAGGAAGAGTTTATCTTGAAAGTGAACTCGGTAAAGGAACAAAAGTTACATTAAGATTTCCATTGTATAAAAATTAATTATATGACAAAAGTTTTAATTATTGATGATGAGGTTAATCTAAGAGAAACCATTGCAGAAATGTTATCATACACCGGATATCATGTTTGTTTAGCCAAAGACGGTATTGAAGGATTGCAAAAAGTTGAAGAATTTATTCCGCAAATAATTATTTGTGATGTTATGATGCCCGAATTAGACGGTTATGGTTTTATGGAACAACATAAAGTCTCGCAATTTGCTTCTATTCCAGTAGTTTTATTAACAGCAAAAGTAGAACAAAAAGATGAAGAATATGGTTTGAGTTTAGGTGTGAAAGCTTACATCAGAAAGCCATTTACCTTTAAAGATTTACAAGAAAAAATCAACCTATTTGTTAAATCTTAAAATCAACCTCTTTTGTAAAGGTCATTTCTGCTTCTGAAATAGGATGAATAAACGTAATTTGTTCGGCATGCAAATGCAATCGATCACCTTTTTTTCCATATAAATCATCGCCAACTATTGGTGTGTTTAATCCCAATTCGTGAGAAGCGTGTACCCGTAATTGATGCGTTCTGCCTGTAATGGGGTAGAAGTAGACTAGCGTTTTGTTATTTTTGCTTTCAATTTTCACCCACTTTGTTTGTGCCGATTTTCCATGTTCATAACACACCAATTGTCTTGGTCGGTCATCTAAATCAACTCGAAGCGGTAAATCGATAAAACCTTCATTTTCTTCTAAAACACCGTCTAATAAAGCAACGTAGCGTTTTTTAATAGTTCTATTAATGAATTGAGATTGCAGTTTCACATACGTTTCTTCGTCTTTTGAAATAAGCATCAAACCGGAAGTTGACATATCTAAACGATGCACAATTAATGGACCGGTTGCATTTGGATATAATTCTTTTACTCTCTGATATACTGAATCGGATATCTTTTTTCCAGGAACCGATAGAAATTCGGCAGGTTTGTTGATTACGACTAATTCTGCATCTTCAAATAGTAATTCAATATCTTTTCCTTCTGCTGGATTTTCTTGAAACGGATTCGCTTCCATATCTATACCTTTCAGCATGTGCGAAAGTAAAATAGGTTCGCATTTGCTTTTACACGCTGGATAAAATTGTTTATGCTTTCTAATTTCCGATTTTGGCGATTGCCCCCACCAAAATTCAGCCATTGCAATTGGTTTTAAATCATGTTCAAAAGCGTAATGCAATAATTTAGGAGCAGCACATTCTCCGGCACCAGCAGGCGGATTATTATTGAATATTTCGCCAATACTTTTGCGTTCGCCAAATTGATTTAAAAAAGAATATTCAGCAAATAGTTTTTGTTGTAAAGCACCCGATTTTAATCGGCGTTCTTCTTTGAGTTGATTAATTTTATTTAAGTGTAAATTGACTTCTTTTTGCGCATTTTCAATTTGAAAATTCCAATATTTGGTCATTTTTTTGAGTAAAATGCTTCCTTTTTTACTTTCTTCTGAAAGTTCCAATTCTAATTGTTCAATTTCAGTGGAAGATAAATTTTTGAATAAATTACGTTTTTCATCGCGTTCAATCTTTAATCTTTTAATTTTTTGTTTTTGATTTTTAATATCGGAATAGGCATTGTTTTTTGTAGTTTCTAATTGAATGTACTTGTTTTTTAGTTCGTCTGAATGTTCTAATATTTCAATCTGACGATTTATTACATTTAAAACTTCTTCTTCTTTTCTGAAAAAACCGTTTTCTTGCAACATATCAAAAATCGTTGGAACAAAATAAGAATGATGATTTTCACCAGCTAATTTTCCTGAAAACGCCCATAAATAACCTAATTCTCCCTCTTGATTTTGACAAACTAAAACACCAAACATTTTTCCAATGATTAAACCTTCTTGATTTTGATTTAATCCGAAATTATGTTCAAAATCAGTTTGTGTTTCTAAATACGCTTGCAATTCATTGGCTGCAATTATACTTAACTCATGCGGTTCATAATAAAATGGAAATGTAAATTTATCAGGTAAATGAACTCCTGAAATACTGCTTTTGAAAGACTGAAAAACGTTATTTTGCATTTTGAAAAACTCAAATTTGACAAATTTTTCACGAATTAATTAGTGTTAATTTGTGAAATTCGTGTTTTAAACTAAACCTGAATCACTCCCAAATTAAACGGTTTCTCAATAGGAGCGTGGTTAGCTGCTTCAATTCCCATAGAAATCCAATTTCTAGTTTCTAAAGGATCAATAATAGCGTCAGTCCACAAGCGAGAAGCTGCGTAGTAAGGCGAAACTTGTTCGTCGTAACGTGCTTTGATTTTATCAAATAATGCAGCCTCTTTAGTTTCATCAATTATTTCGCCTTTTGCTTTTAAAGAAGAAGCTTCAATTTGTGCTAAAACTTTTGCAGCTTGCGTTCCACCCATAACGGCTAATTCGGCACTTGGCCATGCAAATATTAATCTTGGATCATAGGCTTTTCCACACATGGCATAATATCCTGCGCCGTATGAATTTCCAACTATTACCGTGAATTTTGGTACTACCGAATTAGCCATTGCATTGACCATTTTTGCACCATCTTTAATAATTCCACCATGCTCAGATTTTGAACCCACCATGAAACCGGTAACATCTTGTATAAATACTAACGGGATTTTCTTTTGATTACAATTTGCAATGAAACGGGTTGCTTTATCTGCAGAATCGGAATAAATTGCTCCGCCAAATTGCATTTCACCCTTAGCGTTTTTTACTACCTTACGTTGGTTAGCAACAATTCCTACAGCCCAACCATCAATGCGAGCATACGCTGTGATTAAGGTTTTTCCATAACCGCCTTTATATTCATCAAATTCTGAATTATCTACTAACCGTTTGATGATTTCATACATATCATATTGATCAGCTCTTGATTTTGGTAAAATTCCGTAAATATCTTTGGGTTCTAATGCTGGTTTTTCAGCTTTCACACGATTATAACCTGCTTTATCAAAATCACCAATTTTCCCCATGATACTTTTTATTCTATCTAAAGCATCTGCATCATCTTTAGCTTTATAATCGGTTACACCAGAAATTTCGCAATGTGTTGTTGCTCCACCAAGTGTTTCATTATCAATTGTTTCACCAATTGCAGCTTTTACTAAATAACTTCCAGCTAAGAAAATACTTCCTGTTTTATCTACTATCATGGCTTCATCGCTCATGATGGGTAAATAAGCTCCTCCAGCAACACAACTTCCCATTACAGCAGCTATTTGCGTAATACCCATACTGCTCATAATGGCGTTGTTTCTAAAAATACGTCCAAAATGTTCTTTATCTGGAAAAATTTCATCTTGCATTGGTAAATACACTCCAGCAGAATCCACTAAATAAATAATTGGTAATCGATTTTCCATAGCAATTTCTTGTGCTCTAAGGTTCTTTTTTCCAGTAATTGGAAACCAAGCTCCAGCTTTAACAGTTGCATCATTTGCTACTACAATACATTGCTTGCCCGAAATAAATCCTATTTTTACTACTACACCGCCTGAAGGACAACCACCGTGTTCTTTGTACATGCCGTCGCCAACAAATGCTCCAATTTCAATACTTTTTGATTTTTCATCTAAAAGATAATCAATGCGTTCACGAGCTGTCATCTTAGCTTCAGCGTGTAATTTTTCAATTCGCTTGGTTCCTCCACCTAACTTTACTTGAGCAAAGCGGTTTTTTAAATCAGAAACTAATAACTTATTATGATCTTCGTTTTTATTGAAATTGATGTCCATTTTATGTGCAAGTATTAATTGTTCGGTAAAAATAAGAAAACGTTGTGTAATTTGTGTAATAAATTTGATAACTTCTTATTGTTGTTAATTTAATGATAACTTAACATTAGCGAGTTACTTTTGTCAAGAATTTAAACACAAATAAAATGTCACTAAACAATTTTTTTCAGTTTTTTGTTCCTAAAGATAAAAAGTTCTTTCCCCTTTTTGAACAAGCGTCGTCAAATTTAATATTATTAGCTGAAACACTTCATGAAGCAGTAAATGCTCCAAAAGGAGAAAGGGAAAATAATTTTAAAAAAATTGATGAGTTAGAGGAAAATATTGATGAAATTACTCATAAAACAAATATTGAGTTGAGTAAAAATTTTATTACTCCATTTGATAGAGAAGATATTCATTCATTAATTAAAGCTATGGATGATGTTGCAGATTATATGCAAGGAGCTTCAAGTAGAATTCGTTTATATCAAGTTGAAAAAATTACAAAATCTATTCGTAAATTAACTGAAATTAATTTAGAAGCATGTCAATTAATTGGTGTTGGAATTAAAGAATTAAAAGACATGAATCATAAAGCAATCAAAGATGCTTGCAAAAGAATAAATAAATTAGAAAGTAAAGCAGATGTAGTTTTTGATAAAGCTGTGGCGGATATTTTTGAAAATGAAAATGATGCCAAAAATATAATTAAGTATAAAGAAGTACTTATGGCTTTAGAAACAGCATCTGATAAATGTAAAAATGTTTCTAATATTTTAGAGCAAATCTCTGTAAAACATTCATAATTGTTTAATTTTAAAAGACCATTATGGATTTTACATTATTACTCATCATCATATTTTTAGCATTAGTCTTTGACTACATTAATGGTTTTCATGATGCAGCAAATTCAATCGCTACAATTGTTGCTACAAAGGTTTTAACCCCTTTTCAAGCAGTGCTTTGGGCTGCCTTTTTTAATTTTTTAGCGTATTGGGTTTTCGGTTTTGGAGTTGCTGATACTGTAGCAAAAACAGCACATACAAGTAGTATTGATTTGACAACTATTTTAGCGGGTGTTATAGCGGCTATTATATGGAATATCATTACTTGGTTAAAGGGTATTCCTTCTTCATCATCTCACACCTTAATTGGAGGTTTTGCAGGAGCAGCCATTGCTCATGGTTTATCAAGTGTTACAGATCCAGAACATGCCGGTTTTAAAATTGTAAACTGGTTTAAAGCGGCAAAAGAAGGTGAATTATTACCTTCGGGTGTTGTTATTGTAATCTTATTCATTGTTTTTGCACCATTATTAGGAATGATTATTTCCTATTGTTTATCATTGTGGTTAATGTATTCTTCAAAAAAGAATATATATCCTAAGTTATTTACATTGTTATTAATGGCTTTAGTAGCCTGGTTTTTATATTCTGTAATGATTCCTTTTGAAGAAATTAAAAAACCAAGATTTGAAAGCGAGTTTTGGAGTGTTATTACCGAACCTCATAATATTAAATGGTTTTTAGTGGCATTTATCTTTTATAGTTTAGCTGTTTTTAATTTGTTTTTTAGTCGTTTATCTACTGCAAAAGCTGAAGCTGTTTTAAAGAAAATGCAATTATTGTCTTCGGCAGCCTTTAGTTTAGGGCACGGTGGTAATGATTCTCAAAAAGTAATGGGTATTATTGCAGCAGCAGTTGCAGTTTACATAAAATCTAATCCAAATATAGATTTATCTGCAGGTTGGTTGGACCTAAATGTTGTTTTACCTTCTGAAAAAGATGGCGTTAAAATTGATGGTGTTATGCCAGGATGGATTCCATTAACGTGTTATACAGTAATTGCTTTAGGAACATTAAGCGGTGGATGGAAAATTGTAAAAACGATGGGTTCTAAAATTACAAAGGTAACGGCTTTTGAAGGGGTAGTTGCTGAGTCTGCAGGAGCTTTAACATTATTTACAACTGAACATTTTAAAATTCCAGTTTCAACTACACACACCATTACAGGTTCAATTATTGGAGTAGGAGTAACCAAGAGAGTTTCAGCAGTACGTTGGGGGGTAACCGTTAAATTATTGTGGGCTTGGATATTAACTATTCCTGTCTCGGCGGTATTGGCGGCTTTAATTTACTATCTATTGAAGATTTTTATTTAATTTTTATGAATAATAAAAAAAGAGGATATGTAAATATCCTCTTTTTTATGTTTCTTGCTGTCCCATCATCATTAAATATCCTTTTAAAAAGAGATCTATTTCACCATTCATAACGCTATCTACATCGCTTGTTTCAACGCCTGTTCTAACATCTTTTACTAGTTTATAGGGTTGCATTACATAGTTTCTAATTTGTGAGCCCCATTCAATTTTCATTTTACCAGCTTCGATATCACTGCGTTGTGCTTGTTGTTTTTTTAATTCAATTTCATACAGTTGTGATTTCAACATTTGCAACGCTCGTTGTCTATTATCGTGTTGTGAACGTGTTTCTGAACATTGAATTTGAATACCTGTAGGTTTGTGAACCAATTGAACTTTGGTTTCTACTTTATTCACATTTTGGCCTCCAGCACCACTAGAACGTGCAGTTGTAATTTCAATATCGGCTGGGTTGATTTCAATTTCGATAGTATCATCAACTAATGGATAAACGTAAACTGAAGCAAATGAAGTATGGCGTTTTGCATTACTATCAAAAGGAGAAATGCGTACCAAACGATGAACACCGTTTTCACCTTTTAAATAACCAAAAGCAAAATCGCCTTCAAATTCTAAAGTCACGGATTTTATTCCCGCAACATCACCTTCTTGAAAGTTTAATTCTTTGATTTTGTAGCCTTGTTTTTCGCCCCACATCAAATACATTCGCATGAGCATAGAAGCCCAGTCACAACTTTCAGTACCACCAGCGCCAGCCGTAATTTGCAAAACAGCACTCATATTGTCGCCTTCATCTGACAACATGTTTCTAAATTCTAAATCTTCAATGTGATGAATAGTTTCAGCATAAAACAGGTCAACTTCTTCTTCAGAAATTGCTCCTTCTTTGAAGAATTCCATCATAATTTGGAGTTCTTCTACTTGTTCCATTCCTTTATTATAGTCTTCAACCCATTTCTTTTTAGAACGCAGGTTTCTAACTATGATTTCGGCTTCACGTGCGTTGTTCCAAAAATCAGGCGCAAAGGTTTTTTCTTCCTCGTTAGTTATCTCAATCGTTTTGGCATCAATGTCAAAGATACCTCCTTAACGCACCAAGGCGATCAATAATATCTCTGACATGTTCTGTATTTATCATAAATATTGTAGTTTTGTTTTGAAATAGGATGCCATAGCCCCGATTACCTCACATAGCTCTTATTTTTAATAGGAGTTAGGTGAACACTTCGTGTTTGAAGTGGGAATCCTTTTCATTTTTTTGTTGCCTTCGAGTACCTCAGGCAACAAAAAAATGAAAAGATTGAAACATATAGCGGGAATTAGCTCCTAAAAATTTTATCAAAAATAAGGTATCTGATTGATATATGGAAATAAATTTAGTAAGTGATACGGTAACCCGACCTTCTGTAGAGATGTTGAATGTAATGTTTAATGCTAAAGTAGGTGATGATGTGTATAAGCAAGACCCAACAGTCAATGAATTAGAGGAAACGTTGGCTGATATATTTGGGATGGAAGCTGCATTGTTTTTTCCTTCGGGAACGATGGCCAATCAAACGGCAATTAAATTGCATACGCAGCCAGGAGAACAAGTAATTTGTGATAAATATTCGCACATTTATCATTATGAGGGAGGAGGCGCTTCTTTTAATAGCGGCGTTTCTTGTTGCTTGGTTGATGGAAAACGTGGAATGATTACAGCCGATTTAGTTAAAAATGCTATTAACGATCCTGATTTTTATCATGCGCCATTAACATCATTGGTAAGTATTGAAAACACAACGAATAAAGGTGGTGGCGCTTGTTATGATATTGAAACGTTACATGCAATAAAGCAAGTTTGTATCGAAAATAATTTGAAATATCATTTAGACGGCGCGCGTTTGTGGAATGCTTTAGTAGCTAAAAAACAACATCCAAAGCAGTTTGGCGAGTTGTTTGACACCATTTCGGTTTGTTTATCGAAAGGATTGGGCGCTCCTGTGGGTTCGGTTTTATTAGGGACTAAGGAAGATATGAAAAGAGCCTTGCGTATTAGAAAAATATTTGGAGGCGGAATGCGTCAGTCTGGCTATTTAGCGGCAGCTGGATTATATGCTTTACAAAATAATATAAACCGTTTAGAGATTGACCACAGACGTGCTAAAGAACTAGGCAGTTTGTTGGAAAAAATGCCTTGGGTAGCCAATGTAGAACCAGTGGAAACCAATATTTTGATTTTTGGATTGCAACCATCAATTGATGAAAAGCTATTCATGGAAAAATTGAAACAAAAAGGTATTTTGATTAGTTCGATGGGGCACGGAAAGTTGCGTATTGTAACACATTTAGATTATAAAGAAGTCATGCATGAATATTTGCTGGAAGTGTTAACCAAGTTAACTTTTTAATTTTGGATATCATAATCATATCAATAGTAGTTTTTTTAACCGCCATTTTAACCTTTTTTTCTGGGTTTGGATTGGGAACTTTATTGACACCTGTTTTTATGCTTTTCTTTCCGATTGATATTGCCATTGGATTGTGTGGCCTTGTTCATTTTGCAAATAATGTATTCAAGTTTTTATTAGTCGGGAAACATGCTAATAAAGAAGTTTTGCTGAAATTTGGAGTTCCAGCCATTATTTCAGCTTTTGTGGGTTCGTGGTTGTTGTTGCAAATTTCTGATTTAGCACCTTTATTTAGTTATTCGCTTTTTGGAAAACAATTAGACGTTTTTCCAGTGAAATTCATCATTGCTATTTTATTAGTGATTTTTGCGCTTTTAGACTTGATTCCTTTTTTAAGTAAATTGGAGTTTGGAAAAGATAAACTACCTTTAGGCGGAGTTTTAAGCGGATTTTTTGGCGGGCTTTCAGGGCATCAAGGTGCTTTGCGAAGTGCCTTTTTGATTAAAGCAGGTTTATCCAAAGAAAGTTTCATCGCTACAGGAATTGTAGTTTCGATGTTTATTGATTTTACTCGTTTGAGTGTTTATGCATCAAAAATTACAACTTATACATTGTATGAAAATAAAGTATTGTTGATTTCAGCAACGCTTTGTGCTATTACTGGAGCGTATTTGGGCAACCAACTTTTAAAGAAAGTTACGTTGAAATTTATCCAAGCTTTTGTTGCTGTTTTATTGCTTTTAGTTGCAATAGCATTAGGAATGGGAATTATTTAAAGTCCATTACGCACCAAATAGGCACATGGTCTGATATTTTTCGGGCTTCTTTAACAGATGAAAAGCTTTCATAAAAAGGAACAATTCCTTTCTGTACAATTTTTATTTTCTGTTTGTCATAAAACAAATTATCATATTCAGAAGCTAAACAATCGTTTTGAATGCATTTCTGGCGTAAGCTGGTTTTTTGATTGACTAAAATAGGAGCGAAGCCATTGTTTTTTATCGGATTAAAAACAGTATGACTTTGCGGACAATTGAAATCACCTAAAAATATTAAGTTGAGTTTTGGATAAAGTTTTGGAAAAAACTTAAAATATTTCAGTTCCGTTTCCGGTTTTTTCTTCTTGGGAACGGCATGAAAAGAGACTAAAGTAAAGGTCTTTCCTTGGTAATCAAATGTTCCCATGAAAGGCTCTCGATCTATTTCATTTTCATAGTTTTGGTCAAGCCAACATTTTCCTACTTTTTTAACTTGCGCTGTTTTCCAGATGAAAGCATAACGTTCTTGGCTAGAAGGATTTGTGCTTGTGGTGGGTTCACTTATGGAATAATCCCATTTCGAACCTTTTTTATTTAAAATTGAAACCAATCGACTCACTGCTTGAGAACCTCCATAACCCGCTACTACTTCTTGAATTGCAATAATGTCATAGCCTTTTATTGCATTTGCAATAACTTCTAATTCGCTATTCGATTTGGACTTCCCTAAATTCATGATGTTCCAGCTGCAAACCGATACTTGTGCAAAGGAAACGACACTTAGAAAAAGAAAAATAACAAGTAAAGAAAATCGGTTTTTAGTTCTAAAAATCATATAAAAACTATTTAAACAGATCCATTCCTGGAATATTTGGCATGCCTTCTTTAGCTACTGCTGCTAATTCGGTTTCATGAACGTTTGTTGCTTTTTCGATCGCTTTATTTAATGTAGTAACTAAATAATCTTCAAGCATTTCCTTATCATTAAGTAAATCATCACTTATAGTTATACTTTTAATTTTTCTGTTAGCATTCAGTGTTACTTCGAGTAATCCATCATTGCTTTTTTCATCAATTAATATAAAGTCTAAACGTTTCTTTGTTTCTTCTACTTTTTGTTGGGTTTCTTTTAATTCACTCATCATACCCATAATATCTCCAAACATATTTTAATTTTTTTATTAGAACAAAAATAGTAAATTAGCAGTTAATAATTAATGTAAAATTCATGAAAAAAATCGCGTATTTCCTTTTCGGTTGTTTTATTTTTGCTCCTGTTTATAGTCAAATTAAAACAAATAAAATGTCTGATAAAATACAACCTCCAGTTGCTAAAATTGTCCCTAAAATCCTTGAAAAGCACGGAGACAAAAGAATTGATAATTATTATTGGTTAAACGAAAGAGAAAATCCAGAGGTTATTGATTACTTAAATAAAGAAAACGAATATTACCAAAAGTCAACTGCACATACCAAACCGTTGCAAGACGATTTGTTTTTAGAAATGAAATCGCGTATTAAAGAAGATGATAGTTCGGTTCCGTATTTATATAATGGCTATTATTATATTACTCGTTATGAAACCGGGAAAGATTATCCGATTTATTCTCGTAAGAAAGGAAGTTTAGAAGCGAAAGAAGAAATTATGTTTGATTGCAATGAAATGGCAAAAGGACAATCTTATTTTAATTTATCGGGAATTAGTATTAGTGAAGATAATAAATGGGTTGCTTTTGGTGTGGACTTAGTTTCAAGAAGACAATATACGATTCAAATTAAAAATCTTGAAACGGGTGAAATTCTTCCAGTGAAATTAGAAAATACTACTGGAGGTTCTACTTGGGCTGGTGATAACAAAACATTATTTTATACACGTAAAGATTTACAAACATTGCGTTCGGATAAAATTTACAAGCACACTTTAGGTACTGATGCAAGTTCTGATGTTGTAGTTTTTCATGAAAAAGACGATACTTTTAGCACGTTTGTATACAAAGAAAAATCGAAGAAATATTTGGTAATTGGTTCGTCAAGCACTTTAACTTCTGAATATCAAATTTTAGAAGCCAATAATCCGAATGGAGCATTTAGAATTTTTCAAAAAAGAACCCGCGGATTAGAATATTCGATTACGCATTATGGTGATAGTTTTTATATCGTTACCAATAAAGATAAAGCAACCAATTTTAAACTGATGAAGACTCCAGAAACAGCTACTTCTGCTGAAAATTGGACAGATTTAATTGGACATAGAAAAGATGTTTTATTGGAAGGTATTGAAATTTTTAAAGATTATTTAGTAGTTGAAGAGCGTTCGAATGGATTGAATAAAATTCAAATTCGACCTTGGAACGGTAAAGGTGCTTATTATTTGCCTTTTGCTATTGAAACGTATACCGCTTACACCACCACAAATGTAGATTTTGATACTGAAATTTTACGTTACGGATATCAATCAATGGCTACACCATCTTCAATTATTGATTTTAATATGCGCACTCAAGAGAGAAAAGTCTTGAAGGAACAAGAAATATTAGGGGGTAAATTTGATAAAAATAATTATATCGAAGAAAGAATTTGGGCAACCGCAACTGACGGAACTAAAGTGCCAATTTCAATCGTTTACCGAAAAGGAATTCAAAAAAATGGTAAAAATCCATTGTTATTGTATGCATATGGTTCTTATGGTGCCACTATGGATCCTTATTTTTCATCTACTCGTTTGAGTTTATTGGATAGAGGATTTATCTACGCTATTGCTCATATTAGAGGAGGAGAGGACTTAGGAAGAGAATGGTATGAAAATGGAAAATTATTAAAAAAGAAAAATACTTTCACTGATTTTATTGATTGTTCAAAATTTGTGATTGCTGAAAAATATACTTCAGCGGAACATTTGTATGCAGAAGGGGGTTCAGCTGGTGGATTATTAATGGGAGCTATTGTAAATATGGCACCCGAATTATATAATGGAGTTATTGCACAAGTTCCATTCGTTGATGTTATTACAACGATGTTAGACGATACCATTCCATTAACAACTGGAGAATATGATGAGTGGGGTAATCCAAATGAAAAAAAATATTACGATTATATGTTGTCTTATTCGCCTTATGACCAAGTGAAAGCGCAAGATTATCCAAACATGTATGTATCTACTGGGTTACATGATTCGCAAGTACAATATTGGGAACCAGCTAAATGGGTTGCTAAATTGAGAGTACTAAAAACAAATGATAAGCAATTATTTTTAGATACTAATATGGATGCAGGTCATGGCGGTGCTTCAGGGCGATTTGAAGCGCTAAAAGAATTAGCAAAGGAATTTGCTTTTTTATTAGATTTAGAAAAAATTAAGAAGTAGTTAAACTTTTTTTGTTAAATTTGCAGGGATTTGAGGTAACTAAAAATTACCCGCCTCAAAGAATTTATTTTTTATGAAACAAGAAATAAAAGCTTATAATAATGTTTTGGAATTAATTGGTAATACACCATTAATTAAATTAAGTAAAGCAGCAGCAGCACTTTCAGGAGACTTTTATGCAAAGGTTGAAGCATTTAATCCAGGACATTCTACTAAGGATCGAATTGCACTATATATCATTGAAGAGGCTGAAAAAAGAGGTATATTAAAACCAGGAGATACTATAATTGAAACTACATCAGGTAACACTGGTTTTAGTTTAGCTATGGTAAGTATTATTAAAGGATATGACTGTATACTAGCAGTAAGTTCTAAATCTTCAAAAGATAAAATTGATATGTTGCGTTCAATGGGCGCAAAAGTATATGTATGTCCAGCACATGTTTCGGCAGATGATGAGCGTTCCTATTATAATGTAGCTAAGCGTTTGCATGAAGAAACAAAAGGTTCTGTTTACATCAATCAATATTTTAATGAGTTAAATATTGATGCACATTATAATTCAACTGGTCCTGAAATATGGGAACAAACGGGAGGACAAATTACACACCTTGTTGCTTGTAGTGGAACTGGTGGAACAATTTCTGGAACTGCTCGTTTTTTAAAAGAAAAAAATCCAAATATTAGAATTTTAGGTGTTGATGCTTTTGGTTCAGTTTTAAAGAAATATCACGAAACTAAAGAGTTTGACAACGATGAGATTTATCCTTATCGTATTGAAGGGTTAGGGAAAAATTTAATTCCAACAGCTACCGATTTTGATATTATTGATAAATTCATCAAAGTTTCTGATGAAGATAGTGCACACACCGCAAGAGAAATTGTTAAGAAAGAGGGATTATTTGTTGGTTATACATCAGGAGCTGCCTTTCAAGCAGTAAAACAATTTGCTGAAGAAGGAGAATTTGATGCCAATAGTAAAGTGGTTATTATTTTTCCAGATCACGGCTCTCGTTATATGAGTAAAGTATTTAGCGATGAATGGATGAACGAACAAGGTTTCTTTGATAGTGTAAACAGTGAAGAAGCATTGAAAATAGAAATTATCAAGTAATTTGTTTTAGAAATAGAAAATCCTGAGTGAAAGCTCAGGATTTTTTTATTTAATTCGAAAAAAAAATTACTCAGCGCTTTCTTGCATCGTATGATATACGTTCATTACGTCATCATCTTCTTCAATTTTTTCTAAAAGTTTTTCAACATCAGCCACTTGCTCTGGTGTTAATTCTTTTGTTATTTGTGGTATTCTTTCAAATCCTGAAGATAAGATTTCTATTCCTCTTGATTCTAATTCTTTTTGAATAGTACCAAAGCTTTCAAAAGGCGCATACATTAAAATGCCATCTTCGTCAGCAAATATTTCTTCCACTCCAAAATCAATCATTTCTAATTCTAATTCTTCCACATCTTGTCCTTCTGCTGGAATTCTAAAATTACACGTATGATCAAACATAAATTCTACCGAACCTTGTGTTCCAAAAGTACCATTGCATTTATTGAAATAACTTCTAATGTTAGCAACGGTTCTATTGTTATTATCAGTAGCAGTTTCAATTAAAATAGCAATTCCGTGTGGTGCATATCCTTCAAATAATACTTCTTTAAAGTTCGCAGTATCTTTGTCAGATGCTTTTTTAATAGCACGTTCCACATTGTCTTTAGGCATATTTGCTGCCTTTGCATTTTGTATGACAGCTCTTAAACGTGAGTTGGTTTCAGGATTTGGTCCGCCTTCCTTAACGGCCATTACAATATCTTTTCCTATTCTGGTAAACGTTTTTGCCATTGCTGACCAACGTTTCATTTTACGGGCTTTTCTAAATTCAAACGCTCTTCCCATTACTAACTATTTTGGTTTAAAATTATAATTTTCAAGTTGCAAAAATAAAATAATTTATATTACTAGATTAAACTTAGTAAATAAATTAAATAAAAAATCCGCTTGTGCGGACTTTATAATTTAAGCAAATCGTTTTAGTTTGTTTTTATCAACAATAGTGATTTTTTTACCAGTTAATGCTATATAACCACTTTTGTTTAAATCGGATAAGAGTCTAATACAACTTTCAGTTGCTGTTCCTATCATTCCTGCTAATTCTTCACGAGACAATTGAATGTGTAGTGAGCCATCTTCATTTTTTCCGAAAGTTTCTTCTAGATAAATTAGAGTTTCAACTAATCTTTGACGTACTGTTTTTTGCGCCATATTTACCATATGATCATCAGCATCTTTCAAATCATCACAAATGGTGCGCATTACATTCATTGAAAATTGGTTATTTTCTGAAAAAAAATGCATAACTTCTTTTTTTGGAATAAAACAAACTTCCATGTCTTCTAATGCTACAGCACTCAAATTTGCAGGTTCATCACTTATCATGGAACGTTGCCCTAACAATTCACCTGGCTTAACTAATTTAACTATTTGGTCTTTTCCATTATCACTTAGTTTTGATAATTTGCAAACTCCATCTTTTACGCAGTAAATACCATTTGTTACCTCTCCTTCTTCAAAAATAGCTTCCCCTTTTTTAATGGTATACGATGTTTTGCATTCGGCCATTTTTATTAGCTCTTCTTTATTTAATGCTTTTAAGGAACTAAATTGTCTAACGATACATTGTTCACATTTATTCATAAATATAGTATTTAATGCGTTTACAAAATTACAAAATTGTATGACAATTATCATATTTTGTTAGTGATTTATAAAAGAACTTTGTTTCAGGTAAAATGAGCAAATTATGGACACAGAAAATTGTTTCCATTGTGGTATTGAAATTAATAAAAATGATGAAATCCTTTATGATGAGAAGAAATTTTGTTGTAATGGTTGTAAAACCGTATACGAAATTTTCAGTCAGCATGATTTAACATGTTATTATGATTTTCAGTCGGCACCAGGTGCTACTCCACAAGACATACAAGGAAAATATGATTTTTTAGACAATGAAGAAATTGTTACAAAATTACTTGAATTTCAAGAGAATGGAACTCATATTGTTTCACTCTACATTCCTCATATACACTGTAGTTCGTGTATTTGGATTTTGGAAAATTTACAAAAACTTCAATCAGGAATAAGTACCTCCCAGGTTAATTTTGGAGAAAAGAAAGTTCGAGTAACCTATAATCCAGCACTAATTAGCTTAAAAGATATTGTTTATTTATTAAGTGCAATAGGGTATGAGCCTTATATAAGCTTAGAAAATTTAGACGAAGGCAAAAAGAAAGTAGATAGAAGTCTCATATATAAAATTGGTGTTGCATTTTTCTGTTTCGGAAACATTATGTTGTTATCCTTTCCAGAATATTTTGAAGTTGAAGAATTTTGGATTAATCAATACCGAGGCTTTTTTCGATGGTTGATTTTTGGATTATCCTTGCCTACATTTATTTATTCTGCTTCTGGTTATTATGTTTCAGCATGGAAAAGTTTGAAATCAGGTTTGTTGAACATTGATATTCCAATTGCTTTAGGCATCGTTGTTATGTTCATTCGAAGTACTGTTGATATTATTTTTGGCTATGGCCAAGGTTTTTTTGACAGTATGGCCGGATTAATTTTCTTCATGCTTTTAGGAAAGTTGTTTCAGCAAAAAACATATGATTTTCTTTCATTTGAACGCGATTATAAATCGTATTTTCCCATCGCAATTACTAAATTATTGCCAGATGGAACTGAAGAATCTGTTCAAGTTTATGATATTAAAAAAGGCGATCGGTTATTAATTCGGAATCAAGAATTAATTCCGGTAGATGGCATATTAATTTCCGAAAAGGCAGCTATTGATTATAGTTTTGTAACCGGAGAAGCGGTTCAGATTGAAAAAAAATCGGGTGATAAAATTTTTGCAGGAGGAAAACAAATAGGAAAAGTAATCGAAATGGAAGTTCTTTTTTCGGTTTCCCAAAGTTATTTAACCCAATTATGGAGCAATGATGTTTTTCAAAAACGCGTTGAACAACAACATAAATCAATTACCGATCGCATTAGTAGATACTTCACTCCAGCATTGTTAGTATTAGCAATTATTTCATTTTTGTATTGGATTTATATTGATGTTACTACTGCTTTTAATGTCTTTACAGCAGTTTTAATTGTAGCATGCCCATGCGCTTTAGCCTTAACAGCACCTTTTACCTTAGGAAATGCATTACGTATTTTAGGGAATAGAAAAATGTATTTAAAAAATGCATTGGTTGTTGAACAATTAGCAAAAGTTGATACCATTGTTTTTGATAAAACAGGAACGATTACGACCAATAAAAAAACGGCTATTACCTATGAAGGAACCGAATTAGATAGTTCTGAATTGAAGTTATTGAAAAACGTTTTACGAGGTTCAAATCATCCGTTAAGTAGACGATTATATGAGTTTATTCCGAACCAAGGGAACTTAAAAGTATCAAGTTTTGAAGAAATTATTGGGAAAGGAATTGTAGCTGAAATTGAAGGCAATACAGTAAAATTAGGTTCGTCTCAATTTCTAAAAACCATGACCGAAAATACCCATAAAAAAACTAAAGTACATGTTGAGATTAATGGAGTGTATAAAGGAAGTTATGTGTTTAATAATCAGTATAGAAAAGATTTAGAACTATTGTTTGAACAATTGGCAAAGTCATATAGTCTTGTTGTGTTGTCAGGTGATAATGATGGAGAACGTTCTATTTTGGAAAAAATGTTGCCTGCTAAAACGGCTTTAGTTTTCAATCAAAAACCAGATCAAAAATTGCTCTATATTCAACAATTACAAAATGAAGGGAAAAATGTAATGATGGTGGGCGATGGTTTAAATGATGCAGGGGCATTAGCTCAAAGTAATGTAGGTATCTCAATTTCAGAAAATGTAAATGTGTTTTCACCAGCATGTGATGGAATTTTAGACGCCACACAGTTTGATAAAATAAATTTCCTGATGAACTATTCAAAAAATGCTATGAAAACGATTTATATGAGTTTTGGATTATCGTTGTTGTATAATTTGGTTGGACTTAGTTTTGCCATAACTGGCGCCTTAGATCCTATAGTAGCGGCTATTATTATGCCATTGAGCACAATTACAATTGTCAGCTTTGTAACAATTATGACAAATCTAATGGCAAGAAGCAATTAATTTTAACAAAAAATTTAGACATGATAAATGTCATATTTTATAAAAAAGAGCAGAATTAACTTTGTTAACATAAAATTAAAGGTATGAGTGTCATCTATATTTTAATCACAGTCAGTATTTGTGTTGCTATTCTATTTTTAGGTGCATTTATTAAAGCAGTTAAAAGTGGACAGTATGATGATGATTATACACCATCAGTCAGAATGTTATTTGACGATGAGTTAATTAAAGAAAAACCAAACAAATTAATACAAACAGAAAAACAAAAATCAATCTAATTATGGAGAAGCAACAATTTTATTACGACAACAAAATTGTAAGAAACTTTCTATATGCTTCTATAGCTTTTGGAGTTATAGGAATGCTTGTAGGGCTTTTAGTAGCCTTCTTATATTTGTTTCCTAATTTAACAGACGGAATTCCGTGGCTAAGTTATGGAAGATTAAGACCATTGCATACCAATGCAGTTATCTTTGCCTTTGTGGGTAATGCTGTATTTGCAGGAGCTTACTATTCATTACAACGCTTACTTAAAGCAAGAATGTTTAGTGACTTTTTAAGTAAAGTGAATTTTTGGGGATGGCAGTTAATAATTTTAGGTGCTGCAATTACATTACCGCTAGGATTTACAACTTCAAAAGAATATGCCGAATTAGAATGGCCATTTGACATTGCAATTGCATTAGTTTGGGTTGCTTTTGGTGTTAATATGATTGGTACAATTATTAAACGTAGAGAACGTCATATTTATGTTGCTATTTGGTTCTACTTAGCTACTTTTATTGCTGTTGCGTTATTACATATTTTTAATAGTTTAGAAATTCCGGTTTCGGCATTAAAATCATATTCGGTTTATGCTGGTGTTCAAGATGCATTAGTACAATGGTGGTATGGTCACAATGCAGTTGCCTTTTTCTTAACAACACCTTTCTTAGGTTTAATGTATTATTTCGTACCAAAAGCAGCTAATCGTCCAGTATATTCTTATAGATTATCAATTATTCACTTTTGGTCGTTAATCTTTATCTATATTTGGGCTGGACCTCACCATTTATTATATTCTGCACTTCCAGATTGGGCACAAAACCTTGGCGTAGTTTTCTCGGTGATGTTAATTGCACCGTCTTGGGGGGGTATGATTAATGGGTTGTTAACCTTAAGAGGAGTTTGGGATAAAGTAAGAGAAGAACCCGTTTTAAAATTCTTCGTTGTTGCAATCACCGGTTACGGAATGTCTACTTTTGAAGGTCCTATGTTATCTTTAAAAAATGTAAACGCCATTGCACACTTTACCGATTGGATTGTAGCTCACGTTCACGTTGGAGCATTAGCATGGAATGGATTCTTAACTTTTGGTATGATTTATTGGATTATTCCAAGAATTACAAAAACAACTTTATATTCTACTAAATTGGCCAATTTCCATTTTTGGATTGGAACATTAGGAATTGTGTTATATGTATTACCAATGTATGTGGCTGGATTTACACAAGCCTCAATGTGGAAACAATTCAACCCAGATGGTACATTAATGTATGGTAACTTCTTAGAAACAGTGACTCAAATTATGCCTATGTATATGATGAGAGCAGTAGGAGGAACGCTATTCTTTGTTGGAATTTTAACCTTAGTATATAATATTGTTAAAACGGTACAACAAGGTTCGGCTGTAGAAAATGAATTGGCTGAAGCACCTGCTTTATCTGTAATTAGCTCTGGACAAATGAAAGGTGAAAAATGGCATTCTTGGTTAGAAAGAAAGCCAGTACAATTTACTATTTTAACCACTATTGCAGTAGCTATTGGTGGTATTGTACAAATTGTTCCAATGATTGTTGTTAAGTCGAATATTCCCACAATTTCAAGTGTTAAACCTTATTCTCCATTAGAATTAGAAGGTAGAGATATTTATATTAGAGAAGGATGTAATAACTGTCACTCTCAAATGATTCGCCCATTCCGTTCAGAAGTAAAACGATATGGAGAATACTCAAAATCAGGTGAGTATGTGTATGATCACCCATTCTTGTGGGGTTCAAAAAGAACTGGTCCAGATTTAATGCGAATTGGTGGAAAATACAATGATAACTGGCATTTTAATCACATGTGGAGTCCGCAGCGTATGGATGAAAAATCGGTTATGCCGGCTTATAAATGGTTATTTGATAACAAGGCAATGGATCATTCTTATATAGAGAAAAAGATGAGTGTCATGGTAACTTTAGGTGTTCCGTATACTGATGCTGATATTGCAAATGCTAAAAATAGTATTGAAGAGCAATCTGCTAAAATTGAGAAGAGTTTATACAACGATCCCGATTTTGTAAAATCTTATGAAGACAGCAAGAAAAAAGCGGCTGCCAAAGGAGAAGATTTTATACCAATGAAAGATCGTGAAATCGTAGCACTTATTGCTTACTTGCAACGTATGGGTACCGATATTAAAGTTAAAAAAGCTGAATAATGTTAAAGTTTATCAAACATAATTTAGAAACAATTGATGGCGTAGATATTTATCCTATCATTTCATTGAGTATTTTCTTTATCGTATTCGTTTCCTTTTTTATATGGGCAATGACTTACAGTAAAGATAAAATTAAAGAATTAAGTGAATTGCCATTTAAAGGAGAAAGTAAATAATTAGCTTCCTCTTTTCGGAGAGGAAGTATATAAAAGGTGAGTAATACCAATTAAAAAAATTATCAAATGAAAAAATTAATTCCAGCCTATGTAAGAGTTCCATTATTGTTTGCAATTGTTTTTGCAGCTTTGGAATATTTTATTGACTCCGGAGATAAGCCTGCTTTTATAGAGTTTCCTATGGTTTCTTTATTTTTAGGAGTATTTCTGTTTTTATTAATTGCAATTGAAATTGTATTAAATGCTGTTGATAAAGTAACCTATCATTTATTAACAGATGAGCAGAAAAAACAATTAGATGAAGCACAATCGGTTCCGTTTACCGAAAGTAAATTTTATCAAAATTTAGTAGAAAGACTAACTCGTTCTAAAGGAATTGAACAAGAAAAAGACGTTCTACTAGATCATGATTATGATGGAATCAAAGAATTAGACAATGTGTTACCGCCATGGTGGGTAGGATTGTTTTATGCTTGTGTTGTTTTTGCTATCGTATATTTAGTTCGTTTCCATGTGATTGGCGATTATACCCAAGATGAAGAATTTGTAACCGAAATGGTTGAACAAGACAAAGCGGTTGAAGAATATTTAAAAACGGCTCCAGATCAAATGAATAAAGATAAAGTGACTTTATTAACCGATGCAGGAGCTTTAGCAGAAGGGAAGAAAATATTTGAAACCAATTGTGTTGCTTGTCACAGAGCTGATGCAGGTGGAGCTATTGGACCAAACTTAACCGATGAAAATTGGATTTTAGGTGGTGGTATTAAAAATGTTTTCAATACAGTAATGGAAGGTGGTCGTCCTGGTAAAGGAATGGTGGCTTGGAAAGAATCAATCAAACCTACCGAAATTCAGAAAGTAGCTAGTTATGTATTGTCTTTACAAGGTTCAAAACCAAAAGACCCAAAAGCAACTGAGCCAGAAGCAAAACCATGGGTTGAAGAAGGAACTGCAAAACCAGCTACAACATCAGTAGATTCAACAAAAACAGAAGTAACTACACCAGCAACAAAATAATAAAATAAAAAAGGTTTTGGGATTACTCAAAACCTTTTTTAAAATATACTAAAATTACAAGCACTTAAAAGTTATAATCATGTCTAATCAACCCAATTTACCAGACGAAAGTTTCAGAGACAGTATAGCTACTATTTCAGAAGATGGAAAGAGAAATTATATTCATCCTAAAAAACCATCAGGACCAATTTATAAAAAAAGAAAGGTATTAAGTTATTTTTTGTTAGCATTTTTAATTTCTGCACCATTTATAAAAATTAATGGGAATCAGTTTTTAATGTTCAATGTTTTAGAACGAAGATTTAATATTTTTGGTTTCCCTTTTTGGCCTCAAGATTTTCATCTTTTTGTAATGATGATGATTGTTGGGGTAGTAGGGTTAACTTTATTTACCGTAGCTTTTGGGCGTATTTTTTGTGGATGGTTTTGTCCACAAACAATATTTATGGAAATGGTTTTTAGACGAATCGAATTTTGGATTGATGGAGATCGTGGCGCTCAATTACGTTTAGCAAAACAAGAATTGAATGCCGAAAAAATAAGAAAAAGAGTACTTAAATTATCAATATTTTTTATTTTTTCGTTCTTTATTGCTAATGTGTTTTTGGCTTATTTGATAGGGAGTGATAAGTTGTTTTTATTAATTGTAAATGGACCTAAAGCGCATTTAAGTACATTAATTCCTTTGCTCATTTTTACTGGTATTTTTTACTTTGTTTTTGCTTGGTTTAGAGAGCAAGTTTGTATTATAGCTTGTCCTTACGGAAGAATGCAAGGGGTGTTGCTAGATAATAAATCAATTAATGTTGCCTATGATCATGTAAGAGGTGAGGGTGAAAACGGTAGAAAAAAATGGCGGAATGGAGAAGATAGAAAAGCTGAAGGTTATGGTGATTGTATCGATTGTAACCAATGTGTAGTAGTTTGTCCTACAGGAATTGATATTCGTAACGGAACTCAATTAGAATGTGTGAATTGCACTGCTTGTATTGATGAATGTGATACAATTATGGATAAAGTAGGATTTCCAAAAGGTTTGATTCGATATGCTAGTGAAGATGAGATTCTTAATAAGGAAAAATTTAAACTAACAACTCGAATGAAAGGCTACATTGGAGTCTTAATCATATTAATTGGAGTGTTATTATCCATGTTGTTTTTAAGAAATGATGTTGAGGCAACTGTGTTAAGAATGCCGGGCCAAATGTTTGAACATAAAGGCGATAATATAAGTAATGTATTTACGTATAAGATTGTAAATAAAACGGTTGAAGATTTAAAAGGAATCCATTTTAAATTGAAAGATACAAAAGGTACTATTAAAGTAGTTGGAAAAGATTTTTTAGTGGTAAAAAAACAAGGTTTAGTTCAAGGTACTTTATTTGTTGAAATTAATCAAGCACTTTTAGAAGGTGACAAAATGGAAATAGAAATCGAAGTCTACAGTCAAAATAAATTAATTGAAACGGCAACTACTAATTTTATGGGGCCAAGAACGTTTTAAAAACATAAACTATGAAAATAAATTGGGGAACAGGAATCGTCATTGCATTTGCTTTGTTTATGGTGTTCATTTTATCATTCGTTTATAAAGTACAATCCAATCAAAAATATGACAACGAATTGGTAACAAATGAATATTATAAAAAAGAAGCAACTGTTCAAATTGATATTGAAAAAAAGCAGCATGCCAACGCATTAAAGAATTTAGTAGTCATTAAAAAAGTAGATGAAGGTATCATAATTGAATTTCCATCAGACTTTGATTACTCAAAAATAAAAGGAAAAGTGTCCTTATATAGACCGTCAAGTCAAAAACTAGATTTCGAAATAAATATTTCTCTTTCTAGTCCATATTTGCTCATACCTAAAAGTAATTTGACGGGCGGTCTTTGGGACATTTCTGTGGATTGGAATTATAAAGAAACAGATTATTTGAATAAAGAAACTATCTATTTTTAAAATTCAAGATGCTTTACACTGCTTTTATATTTGGTTTAATTAGTAGCTTTCATTGCGTAGGAATGTGCGGACCTATTGCAATGATGTTACCTGTAGACCGAACAAATAAAGCAAAAAGAGTGGTTCAAATTAGTTTGTATCATTTAGGAAAATTAACGGCCTATGGATTATTAGGTTTAATTTTTGGACTACTAGGTAAGAGTTTTTATTTAGCGGGTTTACAACAGCAGCTGTCTATTATTTTAGGAATTTTAATGATTGTAGTTGCAGTAGTTCCTGAAAAAATTTTTGCCAAATACAACTTTTCAAAACCTGTTTATAAAATTATAACCAAAATAAAATCAAGTCTTGGACAACATTTTAAAAATAAAAGTTATCGATCGTTATTTACTATTGGATTATTAAACGGCTTTCTTCCTTGCGGAATGGTGTATGTAGCTATTTTTGGGGCTATTGCAATGCAGAGTGTAACTTTTGGAATCCTTTACATGATTCTGTTCGGAATAGGTACAATTCCATTATTAACGGCAATAGTTTACCTGTCAACTATTTTTCCATTGTCTTTTAGAAAAACCATCCAAAACATGATTCCAATAGTTACAATTATAATTGGAATGTTGTTTATTATAAGAGGTTTAGGATTAGATATTCCTTATTTATCACCAAGTAATTTGAATTTATTTGTGCAATCTGAAGCCAATTGTCATTAACCAATTGGATAATTTATAAATCAAAGGAAGATTGTTTAAAATAAAAAAGCCCTGCATTGCAGAGCTTTTTGTGACCTCGACTGAATAGAATTTAGTGAAGGTTTTCAACGCATTTATTGACTTTGTAGCGCTTTTTTTGGCATTGAGAGTGAGTTTTTTTTTCATTATGTGGACATAAATTGCCAAATTAAGACACAAATGGACACAAAAGAAGCCACAATTTTTGGCTAAAAATACACCCTATCATAACTTTAAAATATTAATAATTTAATTTTTTTTAAGTATGAAAACGAAATTTTATCTTCGTAAAGGTAGTGGAAAAAGTACTATCCAATTTGAGTTTAGAAATGGAAAAAACTCAAGATTTAGACAATCAACTAATTTTGTAATTAATTCCGATAATGTAAATTCCAGTGATATTGACCACCCAATTCCAATTTAAAGTGACCACCTGATT